>Ga0208444_1000004_pt1 | contig 181028 bp, 174 predicted proteins | sample Colrivmeta1555A3_FD_187664 | JGI IMG/M metagenome (GOLD analysis project Ga0208444, IMG submission 187664) | Estuarine microbial communities from the Columbia River estuary - metaG 1555A-3 (SPAdes) (version 2) | ecosystem: Environmental > Aquatic > Marine > Intertidal zone > Estuary | place...
TCAGTTCGGATTGGGGTCTGCAACTCGACCCCATGAAGTCGGAATCGCTAGTAATCGCGTAACAGCATGACGCGGTGAATACGTTCCCGGGCCTTGTACACACCGCCCGTCACACCATGGGAGTTGGGTCTACCCGAAGGCGGTGCGCCAACCTTTCGAGGGGGCAGCCGACCACGGTAGGCTCAGCGACTGGGGTGAAGTCGTAACAAGGTAGCCGTAGGGGAACCTGCGGCTGGATCACCTCCTTTCTAAGGATGTTCCTAGAACATTTTATGTGTCACCGACGCGCTCAAGTAGCGAAGCGGTAGCGCATAGAATGTCGTGGAACACTTAGCAGAGCTGCAATCAAAGCAGCATTATGAGCCGAACCGTCCTCATATCTCTTCAGTTTTACACTCGGGCTACCGCCCGGACATGGGTCGGTAGCTCAGGTGGTTAGAGCGCACGCCTGATAAGCGTGAGGTCGGAGGTTCAAGTCCTCCTCGACCCACCATCACTTCGCGAGAAGTTAAGGGGCCTTAGCTCAGCTGGGAGAGCATCTGCTTTGCAAGCAGAGGGTCATCGGTTCGATCCCGATAGGCTCCACCACTTCTTGGATCATGCCATCAAGGACATCTGCGGATGTGTTTGATCGTCTGATCCGTCGGACGAAGATTGACATCGTTTAGAGAGAAACATCAGAACTGCTGATGGCCCGCGTGAGGGTCATCTCGTGCTTCGAGCACGCGAGCAGTTTTGTTCCAAGTCAAGTACACTAACCGCTGTTTGGGCTGTTGGTTCGGTATTGGGGGATGCAAGTCCTCGAGTAGCGAAGCGATAGGACAAACAGAAATAGTATGACTTTTGATCGGAGAGAGTTTTGCTCTTTCTGGATCAAATCAAGCGCGAAAAGGGCGTTTGGTGGATGCCTAGGCAGTAAGAGGCGATGAAGGACGTGATACTCTGCGATAAGTCATGGGGAGCTGAGAATAAGCTTTGATCCATGAATTTCCGAATGGGGGAACCCACCTGATACTCTGTTATTGTTACCCTTCGGGGTGATCAATAATGGGGTTAACCAGGTACTTTTTACCTGAATACATAGGGTTAAAAGAGCGAACCCGGGGAACTGAAACATCTAAGTACCCGGAGGAAAGGACATCAATAGAGACTCCGCTAGTAGTGGCGAGCGAACGCGGACCAGCCGAGCCATGAGAATGACCAGAACACTCTGGAAAGGGTGACCATAGTGGGTGACAGTCCCGTATGGGAAGTTTGATTGGACGTATTAAGTAGGGCGGGACACGTGAAATCCTGTCTGAAGATCGGAGGACCACCTCCGAAGGCTAAGTACTCCTTACTGACCGATAGCGAACCAGTACCGTGAGGGAAAGGTGAAAAGCACCCCGACGAGGGGAGTGAAACAGTACCTGAAACCGGACGCCTACAAGCAGTCGGAGCCGCCTTGAGCGGTGACGGCGTACCTTTTGTATAATGGGTCATCGACTTGGTCTCACAAGCAAGCTTAAGCCGATAGGTGTAGGCGCAGCGAAAGCGAGTCTTAATAGGGCGCATGAGTTTGTGGGATCAGACCCGAAACCGAGTGATCTAGCCATGACCAGGATGAAGGTAAGGTAACACTTACTGGAGGTCCGAACCGACACCCGTTGAAAAGGGTCCGGATGAGTTGTGGCTAGGGGTGAAAGGCTAATCAAACTCGGAGATAGCTGGTTCTCTGCGAAATCTATTTAGGTAGAGCGTCGACCGAATACCCTCGGGGGTAGAGCACTGGATGGGTAATGGGGTCCCACAGACTTACTGATCCTAACCAAACTCCGAATACCGAGGAGTACTAGTCGGCAGACACACGGCGGGTGCTAACGTCCGTCGTGAAGAGGGAAACAACCCTGACCTACAGCTAAGGCCCCTAATTCATGGCTAAGTGGGAAAGCAGGTGGGACGACCAAAACAACCAGGAGGTTGGCTTAGAAGCAGCCATCCTTTAAAGATAGCGTAACAGCTCACTGGTCTAAATAAGTTGTCCTGCGGCGAAGATGTAACGGGGCTCAAGCCATGAGCCGAAGCTTAGGATGCACCTTATGGTGCGTGGTAGCAGAGCGTGGTGTGATATAGTCCATCATTTGTATTATCGTGAGGTGTTTGAACGTGGCGGCGACGTCGCGCTCAGGTAGCGAAGCGGTAGCGCAAATGAAGGGCTTTCTGTGAAGCCGGCGTGTGAGCGATCCGGTGGAGAGATCACCAGTGAGAATGATGACATGAGTAGCGACAAAGAGGGTGAGAGACCCTCTCGCCGAAAGTCCAAGGGTTCCTGCTTAAAGCTAATCTGAGCAGGGTAAGCCGACCCCTAAGGCGAGGCCGAAAGGCGTAGTCGATGGGAACCAGGTTAATATTCCTGGGCCAGGAGGAAGTGACGGATCTCGAGGGTAGTTCAGTCTTATCGGATTGATTGGGCTGCTTAGAGGTTCCTGGAAATAGCCCTCCATGAGATCGTACCCTAAACCGACACAGGTGGACTGGTAGAGAATACCAAGGCGCTTGAGAGAACCACATTTAAGGAACTCGGCAAAATACCTCCGTAAGTTCGCGAGAAGGAGGCCCGTTCTGTAGGCAACTATGGGGCGGGGGCACAAACCAGGGGGTGGCGACTGTTTACTTAAAACACAGGGCTCTGCGAAGTCGTAAGACGACGTATAGGGTCTGACGCCTGCCCGGTGCTGGAAGGTTAAAAGGAGGGGTGCAAGCTCCGAATTGAAGCCCCAGTAAACGGCGGCCGTAACTATAACGGTCCTAAGGTAGCGAAATTCCTTGTCGGGTAAGTTCCGACCTGCACGAATGGCGTAACGACCTCCCCGCTGTCTCAAATGTGGACTCAGCGAAATTGAATTGCCCGTGAAGATGCGGGCTACCCGCGGTTAGACGGAAAGACCCCATGCACCTTTACTATAGCTTCGCACTGGCAACAGGCACGGCATGCGCAGGATAGGTGGTAGGCTTTGAAGCCGGGACTCTGGTCTCGGTGGAGCCTCCCTTGAGATACCACCCTTGCTTTGCTTGTTGTCTAACCGCGGCCCGTTATCCGGGTCCGGGACCCTGCGTGGTGGGTAGTTTGACTGGGGCGGTCGCCTCCTAAACAGTAACGGAGGCGCGCGAAGGTTGGCTCAGAGCGGTCGGAAATCGCTCGTTGAGTGCAATGGCAGAAGCCAGCCTGACTGCAAGACTGACAAGTCGAGCAGAGACGAAAGTCGGCCATAGTGATCCGGTGGTCCCAAGTGGGAGGGCCATCGCTCAACGGATAAAAGGTACGCTGGGGATAACAGGCTGATGATGCCCAAGAGTCCATATCGACGGCATCGTTTGGCACCTCGATGTCGGCTCATCTCATCCTGGGGCTGGAGCAGGTCCCAAGGGTATGGCTGTTCGCCATTTAAAGAGGTACGTGAGCTGGGTTTAGAACGTCGTGAGACAGTTCGGTCCCTATCTTCCGTGGGTGTAGGATACTTGAGAGGAGTTGCCCCTAGTACGAGAGGACCGGGGTGAACGTTCCACTGGTGGACCAGTTATCGTGCCAACGGTAGTGCTGGGTAGCTATGAACGGACAGGATAACCGCTGAAGGCATCTAAGCGGGAAGCCCCCCTCAAAACAAGGTATCCCTGAGGACCGTGGTAGACCACCACGTCGATAGGCCGGAGATGTAAGCGCAGCAATGCGTTCAGTTGACCGGTACTAATGGTCCGATAGGCTTGATTTGATCCAGTAACAGCAAAACTGGACCAAAAGCATACGCACACATGAAAATGTACTGACTTGGAAAAGAGGATTTTATTCGGTCTGGTGGTCATAGCACGAGCAAAACACCCGACCCCATTCCGAACTCGGCAGTTAAGTGCCGTCGCGCTGATGGTACTGCGTCTTAAGACGTGGGAGAGTAAGTCACTGCCAGACCTAATAAAATCCTCTTCTCTCTAATACGATATCACCAATCACCACCGCGGGATGGAGCAGCCCGGTAGCTCGTCAGGCTCATAACCTGAAGGTCGTAGGTTCAAATCCTACTCCCGCAACCAAATATACAGAACCGCCCGTAGCATTGCTGCGGGCGTTCGTGTTTGGGGGGTATGCGCAACGGTTGAGTCGCTTGGGCCAAGACGCCGCCTATTGGACATCTGGCCCCGATTTCAGTCGGATCTCCGGCGCAATTTCCAAAATCCGATCCAAATGACCAGACAAACATTGGATACAGCAAATTTAACTCATGATTTGGTGTTATGTAGCAGTATCGGGCAGAATGCCCCCATTCATCACCAAAAGGTTTTCTGAGAATGCTCAGCCACGCCGAACCCAGTTTCCGCGAATCCGTCGATATCATGTTCAACCGCGCGGTCGCGCTGATGGACCTTAGCCCGGGACTGGAAGAGAAGATCCGCGTTTGTAACGCGACCTATACCGTCCGCTTCGGGGTCCGCCTGCGCGGGGCGATCCATACGTTTACGGGCTATCGCTCGGTTCACTCCGAACATATGGAGCCCGTGAAGGGCGGCATCCGCTATGCGATGTCGGTCAATCAAGATGAAGTCGAGGCGCTGGCGGCGCTGATGACCTATAAGTGCGCCCTCGTCGAAGCGCCGTTTGGGGGATCGAAGGGCGGCCTTTGCATCGATCCGCGCGAATGGGACGAACGCGAGCTCGAGCAGATCACCCGCCGCTTTGCCTATGAGCTGATCAAACGCGACCTCATCAATCCCTCGCAGAACGTCCCGGCGCCCGATATGGGCACTGGCGAGCGCGAGATGGCCTGGATTGCCGATCAGTATGCGCGGATGAACACGACCGATATCAACGCCAAGGCCTGTGTCACCGGCAAGCCGCTCAATTCCGGCGGCATTCAGGGGCGTGTCGAGGCGACCGGCCGTGGGGTCCAATTTGCGCTGCGGGAATTTTTCCGCCACCCGGAGGATATTGCCAAGGCGGGCCTGAAGGGCAGCCTCGACGGCAAGCGCGTGATTGTACAGGGCCTGGGCAACGTGGGCTATCACGCGGCGAAATTCCTTGCGGAAGAGGATGGCTGCAAGATCATCGGCATCATTGAACGAGATGGCGCGCTTTTCGATGAGGGCGGTCTCAACGTCGAAGGCGTGCGTCAGTGGATGAACAAGCACGGCGGGCTTGCCGGCTATCCCGATGCGACCCATCAGGCGGATGGGTCGTCGGTTCTTGAGGCCGATTGCGACATTCTCATTCCGGCGGCGATGGAAGGCGTGATCAATCTCGGCAATGCCGACCGGATCAAAGCCGCTTTGATCATCGAGGCTGCCAACGGTCCTGTCACGGCCGGCGCCGACGAAATCCTTCAGAAGAAGGGAATCGTGATCATTCCGGATATGTACGCCAACGCCGGTGGTGTGACGGTTTCCTACTTCGAGTGGGTCAAGAACCTCTCGCACATTCGTTTCGGCCGAATGCAACGCCGCGCCGAAGAGGCGCGGACGTTGATGCTCGTCGAAGAGCTGGAGCGGCTGTCGGCCGATAAAGGCCTTGGCTGGACGCTCAGCCCTGGCTTCAAGCAGGCCTATCTGCGTGGCGCCGACGAGCTTGAGCTGGTCCGTTCGGGCCTCGATGACACGATGCGCACCGCCTACCAATCGATGCGCGAGGTCTGGCACGGACGCGATGACGTCAAGGATCTGCGGACAGCGGCCTATATCGTCTCGATCAGCCGGGTGGCTTCGAGCTATCGGGCCAAGGGTCTTTGATCTGAATCTCGTGGAAGGCCCCCTACGAGACCAGCGTTGGGGGCCTTCCTTCTTTCGAACGGCACTTCTTTGACGAGAGAAGGAGGTCTGGCCTTGTCCGCTCCTTGTTCCCGACGCCACCTCGGCCTATGTGGAAGGCATGAGACGTTGGATCCCATTTCTGAAAACCACACCTCTTGTGTCCGTCATCCGGCTTCAGGGGAGTATCAGCAACTCCAGTCGCGGGCTTGATGACATCGGCCTGGGCCCGGTCATTGAAAAGGCTTTCTCGCGCGGCAAACCTGCCGCCGTTGCACTTGAGATTAATTCGCCCGGCGGCTCGCCGGTGCAATCCTCACTTATCGCAGCGCGAATTCGGCGCCTGGCAGAGGACAAGGGCATCCCTGTTTATGCCTTTGTCGAGGATGTCGCGGCTTCGGGCGGCTACTGGCTCGCCTGCGCGGGCGACGAGATCTATGTTGATCGCGGCTCGATCATCGGCTCGATCGGTGTCATTTCCGCGAATTTTGGGGCGCACGAGCTTTTGGGCAAGGTTGGCGTCGAAAGGCGCGTCTATACGGCTGGCAAGTCCAAATCCATGCTCGATCCGTTCGTGCCCGAGAAGGCCGCGGATGTGAAACGACTCAAGGGCTGGCTTGAGGAGTTGCATGGCTACTTCATTGATTGGGTTAAATCCCGGCGAGGCATCAAGCTCGCCCAAGAGGCCGATCTGTTCACTGGTGAAGTTTGGGTCGGGCAAAAGGGCGTGGATGTTGGACTGGCCGACGGGATCGGCCACCTTGTTCCCACGATGAAAAAGAAATTCGGCAAGGAAACCCGTTTCCGCAGATATGGCCAGAAGGTTTCGATCGCTCAACGTCTTGGCGCCCGCATCGCCGGCGATGCGCTTGGGGCTGTCGAAGAGCGCGCCAGTTTCGCTCGGTTTGGTCTTTAGATGCTGATCAAGGGCATCACCCTTTTCCTGATCGCGATGCTTGTCCTTGGAATGTTCGGCAAGCTGCGCTTTCCATCGGTTAGCCTGCGCCGCGATAGGAAGTGCCCCAAGTGCGGACGCCACCGCATCGGCAAAGGCCCCTGCGCCTGCGGCAAGGCATAGACGATCATGGATTGGGTTGTTGCCTCCGCAAGCCTCGTGCTCCTGCTTCTGGCGGGGGATGCTTTGGTCAAAGGTGCGGTCAACCTCTCGCTCAGGCTTGGCGTTCCGGCGCTGATCGTGTCGTTGACTATAGTTGCCTTCGGCACCTCGGCACCCGAGCTTCTGATTTCGGTTCAGGCATCGCTTGAAAATGCTCCGGGTATTGCCCTTGGCAATGTGGTCGGTTCGAACACCGCCAATATTCTGCTGGTTCTGGGCGTTCCTGCGATCCTTTCCACCATGCGGACAAGCGATTGCGAGACCCGCAAGAGCTTTGTCCAGATGATCCTCGCAAGCGGCCTTTTTATCGCCTTGTGCCTCGGCGGAGAACTGACAAGGGCTGGCGGAGCCGTTCTTCTAATCGCGCTGATCGCGATGCTTTCCTATGCCTTCCTCGAGGCGCGCCGACATCGTGCCGCGTGCCAAACTGCAGAAGGAGAGGCGGACGTCGAGGGTGCGGATCCGGAAATGCCTTGGATCAAGGTTCTTGTCCTTCTGGCGCTTGGGCTTGTCGGTCTGCCCATCGGAGCCAGCCTTCTCGTCGATTCATCAGTGGATATTGCGCGGGATTTCGGGATCAGCGAAACCGCGATTGGCCTGACACTTGTTGCCATCGGGACCTCTCTTCCAGAGCTTGCGACCACCGTGATGGCTGCCGTCCGGCGGCAGGCCGATGTGGCCCTTGGGAATGTCATTGGCTCGAATATGTTCAACCTTCTGGGGATCATGGGCATCGCCAGCCTCATTCACCCGATTCCGGTTGACCACAGTTTTATCGAGTTTGATTTCTGGATCATGCTTGGCGCTTCCCTTCTGCTCGTGCCATTCGTCTTTTTTCGCAAAGACCTCACGCGTGGTTGGGGCATCGCTCTGACCGCGCTATATATAGCCTATGTAGTTGCAGTTCTGGGGTAGGCGATGCAGCAAAAGCGGGCACTGGTAACGGGCGGCGGCGCGCGGCTTGGGCGGGCGATGGCGCTGTATCTGGGTGAGCGTGGCTTTGATGTCGCGGTTCACTATTCAACCTCCCGTGAGGGGGCAGAGGGTGTCGCCAAGGATATCCGCGCCATGGGCCAGACCGCGGCGGCAATCAGGGCCGATCTCCTGAATGACGACGAAACCGAAGCTCTTTATGAAGCGGCGACAGAGGCGTTTGGCGGGCCGATCACTTGCCTCGTCAACAGCGCATCGATCTTCGAATACGACACGATCCAGAGCGCCACGCGCGAAAGCTGGGACAGGCACATCGGGTCCAATCTGCGAGCGCCGTTTGTCCTCACGCAGGCAATGGCACGGACGATCCCCGACCCACTTCGCGACACAAATGACGAACCGGTAGCGCAGGGTCTGATCGTAAACATGGTCGATCAGCGGGTCCGCAAGCTCACCCCGGATTTCATGACCTATACGATTGCCAAGATGGGGCTTTGGGCGCTGACCCAGACCTCGGCGCGCGCGCTTGCACCCAAGATAAGGGTCAATGCGATCGGGCCGGGTCCGACGATGATCGGGCACCGGCAAAGCCAGGAACACTTTGACAACCAACGCAAGGCGACTGTCCTGCAGCGCGGCTCGAGCCCCAAGGAAATCGTTGCGGCGCTTGGGTATTTCCTTGATGCGCCGGGGGTTACGGGGCAGCTGATCTGTGTCGATGGCGGGCAGCATCTGGGTTGGAAGACCCCTGATATTCAGGGCGTTGAGTGATCTGCCCCTGAAAGTTGTGCACCCCCGTTACGCCGTGGTCACATTCGGTAATCTTTCGTCAATGATTTCAGTCCCTTGCTAGAGGGAAACTTTTTATTTCAATAATGCCAATGGCTTACCGAATTGCCTAATTTTTAGGCACATTAACGAAGGGGGCGAAAAACAAGGAAAATTTCCGCCTGCCCAGATATTGCCCACGGAGTTATCCACAGAAACAGGGGATGCCTTTCCTCTTGCCCTCCTATGGCTAACATGGCAGCGCAGAGCAGAATCACGGAGCTGCTGCGGATGACAGAAAACCCACCCGATCAGCCAACCGGTTTTGCCCGAATTCAGGGGTATTTGCGGAATCTCGAAAGCGCGCCGGGCGTCTACCGGATGCTCGATGCGGAAAGCCGGGTTCTCTATGTCGGCAAGGCGCGGAACCTGAAGGCGCGGGTGTCGAACTATGCCCGCCCTGGCAATCATTCTCCGCGCATTGCCCGGATGATTTCCGAGACCGCGTCGATGATGTTCCTGACGACGCGGACGGAAACCGAGGCGCTTCTCCTCGAGCAGAACCTCATCAAACAGCTCAAGCCGCGCTACAACGTGCTGCTGCGCGACGACAAGTCCTTCCCCAATATCCTCGTCAGCCGCGAGCACGCCTTTCCACAGATCAAGAAGCATCGGGGCGCGAAGAAGGAGAAGGGTGATTATTACGGCCCCTTCGCCAGTGCCGGGGCGGTGAACCGGACACTGAACCAGTTGCAGAAAGTCTTTCTCCTCCGCAACTGTTCCGACAGCCAATTCGAAAGCCGCACGCGGCCGTGCCTTCTCTATCAGATCAAGCGCTGCTCAGCGCCCTGCGTGGGCTATATCTCCGAAGTTGATTATGATGCCTCTGTCTCCGATGCCGCTGATTTCCTTGCCGGAAAGACCACCCGCATTCAGGAAGCCCTCGCTTCTGACATGGCGGAGGCTGCCGAAGCGATGGAATACGAACGTGCCGCGGGCCTGCGCGACAGAATTCGCGCCCTGACGCAGGTGCAAACGGCGCAGGGGATCAATCCGCGCGGCGTTGCCGATGCCGACGTGATTGCGCTGCATATCGAGGGCGGGCAGGCCTGTGTGCAGGTCTTCTTCATCCGCGGGCACCAGAATTGGGGCAACCACGATTTCTATCCGCGCATTTCGGGCGAGGAAGATGCGACCGAGGTGATGGAGGCTTTTGTCGGTCAGTTCTATTCGGACCGCGAACCGCCAAAGATGCTCCTTCTGTCGCATGGGCTCGAAGATCAGGAGTTGATGGCCGAGGCCTTGGGCGAAAAGGCTGGCCGCAAGGTCGAGATCAACGTGCCACAACGGGGCGAGAAGGCGGAGTTGGTGGGCCATGCCCTCCGAAATGCCAAGGAGAGCCTCGCGCGGCGCATGGCTGAGACGGCGACACAGACCAAGCTGATGCAAGGCATCGCGGAGGCGTTTGATCTCGATGAGCCGCCGACCCGGATCGAAGTCTATGACAACAGCCATATCCAAGGCGAGCACGCGGTCGGCGCGATGATCGTGGCGGGGCCCGAAGGTTTCGAGAAGGGCCAGTATCGCAAGTTCAACATCAAGGGCGACAGCCTTACCCCCGGCGACGATTTCGGCATGATGAAAGAGGTGCTCACCCGCCGGTTCAGCCGCCTCCTCAAGGAGGATCCCGACCGTGCCACCGGCCAGTGGCCCGATCTTCTGCTGATCGACGGCGGCGCGGGGCAGGTCTCGGCTGTGATGGAAATCCTGCAGGAGCTTGGCGTTGACGATATCCCAACGGTCGGCGTCGCCAAAGGGATCGACCGCGATCAGGGCAAGGAAGAATTCTATCGTCCCGGCCAAAGCGCCTTTGCCCTGCCGCGCAACGATCCGATTCTCTATTTCATCCAGCGGATGCGCGACGAGGCCCACCGCTTTGTCATTGGTGCACACCGCGCCAAACGGTCGAAGGCCATCGGCGCGACACCGATCGACGACGTGCCGGGCGTCGGGGCCGCCCGCAAACGCGCCCTTCTGGCCCATTTCGGCAGCGCCAAGGCCGTGAGCCGCGCCAATCTGGCCGACCTAAAGGCCGTTGAAGGCATCTCGGATGCGATGGCCGAGACGATCTATGGCTTCTTTCACGAAAGAGGTTAGGCTGGTCCACATAGGAATGCGGAAAAGGAGGCTGTGATGCCGGAGGGCAAGGACAACGAACGTCAAAGGAAAATGGGTGTCGGGATCGCTCTTGGCGCTGCTCTGGGTGCTGCGATCGGGACGGCGCTCGACAATCTGGCGCTCGGGATCGGGATCGGAATTGCGATCGGTGCCGCTCTTGGGGCCGCTCTTGGTGGGCGCAAATCTGATCAGGACTGATGCAGTTCTGGTTTTGATGCCCTTCCGAATTGGACCGGGAAGAGATAGCAAAGTCTCATGAAACTGACCTTGCCCAATATTCTCACGATTCTTCGAATGCTGGCTGCGCCCGGCGTTGCGATCATGTTTCTCTATTTCCACCGGCCCTCGGCCGATTGGCTGGCGCTGACGCTTTTTGTCGGCGCGGCGATCACCGACTATTTCGATGGCTACCTAGCGCGCCTGTGGAAGCAGGAATCCAAATTCGGCGCGATGCTGGATCCGATTGCCGACAAGGCGATGGTGGTGATCGCGCTTGTCGTGATCACCGGATTTTCCGGTATGAACCCTTGGATCCTTTTGCCCGCGACACTGATCATCTTCCGCGAAGTTTTTGTCAGCGGTCTGCGCGAGTTCCTCGGCGCGACCGCCAAACTCCTCGCCGTGACGAAGCTCGCCAAATGGAAGACGACCGCGCAGATGGTTGCCATTGCCATCCTCTTTTTCGGCACAGGCCTTGATTTCATCGAACGGGGCCGTGGCCCGATGGTGGGTGGCCTTGCGCCTCTCTCTGAAGGGATTGCTGGCTGGGTCACATGCTTGGGGATCGTTCTCCTTTGGATTGCTGCAATCCTGACGCTCATCACCGGCTGGGACTATTTCTCGAAATCGCTTCCCCACCTGAAGGACGCCGAATGATCGAGGTTCTTTATTTCGCCTGGGTCCGCGAGCGGATCGGCCTTCCCCGGGAAAAGATCGAAACGGGGGCCAAGACGGTCTCCGATCTGGTTGACGAGCTGCGGGGCCGTGAAGATCGCTATGCGGCGGCCTTTGAAGACCTGCGCGCCCTGCGCGTGGCGATTGATCAGGAGTTGACCGATTTCAACGCCTCTCTCGAGGGCGCACGCGAAGTGGCCTTCTTTCCGCCGATGACGGGCGGCTGATGGCTGTCCGCGTCGATCCCGCCCGTTTTGATCCCGGTGCCGAGATCAACGCCTTTTCCAAGGGGGTCGGCAACGCAGGCGCTGTGGTGAGCTTTACCGGCGTCGTGCGCGATGTTGCCGGCGGGCTCAGCGCCATGGAGATCGAGCATTATCCGGGGATGACCGGGAAGGCGATTGCCGCCATCGTTGACGAAGCGAAATCACGCTGGTCGTTGGCCGATGCCCTGGTGATCCACCGCTACGGGCGGCTTGAGGCGGGCGAGATGATCATGATGGTCGCCACGGCCTCGCGGCATCGGGTTGATGCCTTTCAGGCGGCGGAATATCTGATGGACTATCTCAAGAGCCGCGCGCCGTTCTGGAAGAAGGAACTGACGCGCGATGGCGCCGAATGGGTCGAGGCCCGCGACGAGGACGAGGCGGCGCTCAACCGCTGGTGATCAGACCTCGCCGTGGCGCGGGCAGGTGATGATATGGTCGTTGACCATGCCGACCGCCTGCATCCAGGCATAGACGATGGTCGGCCCGCAGAACTTGAAGCCCGCCTTTTTGAGATCCTTTGAGAACCGTTCCGAAAGCGGCGTGAAGGCGGGCACCTCGGCCAGACTGGCCCAGCGATTGACGATGGGGGCACCGCCCACATAGCCCCAGCAGAAATCAGAGAAATCGGCGATCGCCAGATAGGCGCGGGCATTGCCGATGGTCGCCTCGATCTTGGCGCGCGAGCGGATGATACCTGCGTCGAGCAAGAGGCGCTCGATCTCGGCCTCTCCCCATCCGGCAATGACCTGCGGGTCGAAGCCCGCGAAAGCAGCACGAAAATTCTCGCGCTTTTTCAGAATGGTGATCCACGAAAGCCCGGCCTGAAATCCATCGAGGATCAGCTTCTCCCAAAGCGCGCGGCTATCGTATTCCGGCACGCCCCATTCGGTATCGTGATAGTCGATGTAGATCTCTTCGGGCCCCGCCCAGCCGCATCGCGCCATGTTTGCCTCCGTCATACGACCGTAGAGAATTCCAGATGGGAGGCAATTGTTTACCGGCGATTAGGACGAATTTGAGATGATGCTCCGGCGCAGCGGGGTTTTGCCATGCATCATAACCGACAGGAAATATTGGAACCCGCAGATGGCGGGACAGGGTATCCAACCGAAAGCCCGGGCTGGGCTGATTTCAGGGATGGATATTCCGCGGCCGAAGCCGCCTTGTTTGAGCGGCGGGCGGCTCTTGAATATCTTCCGGTCTATGCCACTGGCGATCAGGTCAGCCTCGCATTCTATGGCGCAAACTTGAGCCTTCGCGACGAATATTCCAAGCCAATCGCGCGGGCGGCCTATGCAGGACGGGCAGAAAAAGAACTTCTCGGCAGGGATCTGGATACGGTCGCGCTCAAACTTGGCATCGAAACCCTCAGAGATCGGCCGGATATCCGGCTCGCGGTGCCATCGTCTGCCCGATCCTTGGCCGATACGCGCTGGAGGCAAGAGCTTGAAACTGGTCTGGCCTCCAACCCATATCTCGGCGAACGTCTTATCCTGGAAATGGACGAACCGTCAGTTATGGACCTTCATGAGGTCGTGGGGCGCTTCATGGCCGAAATGCAGGGGCATGGCGTTGCCTTCGCGCTTGGTCGTTTCGGCGCGGGGGCCACGAATTTCCAACACCTGCGCCGCTTTCATTTCGATCTGGTGTCGATAGATCGCTCCTTTGTGAAGGGGATCGAGACCGATCCGGATAATCAGGTTGTTGTTGGTGCGCTTGTTTCCATCGCGCAACAATTCGAGATGTTCACAGTCGCTCCTCAAGTGGAGATCCCGCAAGAAGCTTCGAAATTGCTTGAGCTGGGGGTCGACTGCATGAGCGGCCAGTTCTTTGGCCCGCCACTCGCCAGACTGTGACCAAAACGCAATGCTGCAGGTGCGAAGGAGGGCGCAGGCCCATTCAGATTGCCCCGCAGCATAAGACTCCTTAAACAGGCTTCGATCGCGGGTTGGCCCCGTCTGGCATTTCAAGACGCCCTCCCGCCTTGGCTTGGATAGGAGAGGATTTCCGCATGACCAACGTCGTTATTGCCTCTGCGGCCCGCACCGCCGTGGGCAGCTTCACCGGCGCTTTTGCCAATACCCCCGCACATGAGCTTGGCGCTGCCGTGCTCGAGGCCGTGGTTGCCCGTGCCGGCATCGAAAAGGCCGATGTCAGCGAGACGATCCTTGGTCAGGTTCTGACCGCGGGTCAGGGCCAGAACCCGGCCCGTCAGGCGCATATCCGCGCTGGCCTTCCGATCGAGAGCGCCGCTTGGGGCATCAATCAGGTTTGTGGTTCGGGCCTCCGCGCCGTGGCGCTCGCCGCCCAGCACATCCAGCTTGGCGATGCCTCGATCGTCGCCGCCGGTGGCCAAGAGAATATGTCGCTGTCGACCCACTGCGCCCACCTGCGCGCGGGTGTGAAGATGGGCGACGTGAGCTACATCGACACGATGATCCGCGATGGCCTTTGGGATGCCTTCAACGGCTACCACATGGGCCAGACCGCCGAGAACGTTGCCAACCAGTGGCAGATCAGCCGCGATATGCAGGATGAATTCGCGGTCGCCAGCCAGAACAAGGCCGAAGCCGCGCAAAAGGCCGGACGCTTTGCCGACGAAATCGCGGCCTTCACGGTCAAGACCCGCAAGGGCGATATCGTCGTCGACGCCGATGAATACATCCGCCACGGCGCAACCCTTGATGCGATGCAAAAGCTGCGCCCCGCCTTTGCCAAGGACGGCAGCGTGACCGCCGCCAACGCTTCGGGCCTGAATGATGGCGCCGCCGCCGCGCTGATGATGACCGACAAGGAAGCCGAGCGCCGCGGCATCGAGCCGCTCGCGCGGATCGTTTCCTACGCCACCGCTGGCCTTGATCCGGCGATCATGGGGGTTGGTCCGGTCATGGCCTCGCGCAAGGCGCTTGAGAAGGCGGGCTGGAAGGCCAGCGACCTTGACCTCGTCGAGGCCAACGAGGCCTTCGCCGCGCAGGCCTGTGCCGTGAACAAAGACATGGGCTGGGATCCGGCCATCGTCAACGTGAACGGCGGCGCCATCGCCATCGGCCACCCGATCGGCGCCTCGGGCGCACGCATCCTCAACACCCTTCTGTTCGAGATGAAGCGCCGCGGCGCCAAGCGTGGCCTTGCCACCCTGTGCATCGGCGGCGGCATGGGTGTTGCCATGTGCCTCGAGCGCCCGTAAGGCGCCACAATCGGCAAATTTATGCGGCAGCGCAGCGTAATTTTATTGCGCTGTGCTGGTTGTCAAGATAATTAGATTACGCAGAGAATTTGAAGGAGAATCGATATGTCTCGCGTTGCATTGGTTACTGGGGGATCGCGGGGCATCGGTGCCGCTATCTCGATCGCTCTCAAGAATGCTGGCTACACCGTCGCCGCCAACTATGCCGGTAATGATGAGGCCGCCGCCGCCTTCACCGCGGAAACAGGCATCAAAACCTACAAGTGGTCGGTTGCCGATTACGATGCCTGCGCGGCTGGCATCGCCAAGGTCGAGGCCGATCTCGGGCCGGTCGAAATCCTCGTGAACAACGCCGGGATCACCCGCGATGCGATGTTTCACAAGATGACCCCGCAACAATGGAAAGAGGTGATCGACACCAACCTTTCCGGCGTTTTCAACATGACCCACCCGCTCTGGTCGGGGATGCGCGACCGCAAATTTGGCCGCGTGATCAACATCTCGTCGATCAATGGCCAGAAGGGGCAGGCCGGGCAGGCCAATTATTCCGCCGCCAAGGCCGGCGATCTGGGCATGACCAAGGCGCTCGCGCAGGAAGGTGCGCGCGCCGGCATCACGGTCAACGCGATTTGCCCCGGCTATATCGGCACTGAGATGGTCCGCGCCATTGACGAGAAGGTGCTCAACGAGCGCATCATTCCGCAGATCCCGGTGGGTCGCCTTGGCGAGCCGGAAGAGATCGCGCGGATCGTAGCTTTCCTCGCCTCTGACGATGCGGGCTTTATCACCGGCTCGACGATTTCCGCAAACGGCGGCCAGTTCTTCGTCTAAGGGCGATTGCAGGCTTTCAAAACACCGCTAAAAGGGTCGGGCTTTCCCGGCCCTTTTTTCATTGGAGGCCCAATGCCCCGTTCCCGAGCGACCCTGATCGGCTTTGCCGCGGTGATCCTGTGGTCGATGTTGGCTGTGCTGACGGTCGGGACGGCGCCGGTTCCGCCGCTTCTGCTCAATGCGATCTGCTTCGGGATCGGGGGGGGCGTCGGGATCGTGTGGCTCGTGCTGAGCGGCGAGATCGGCTCGCTGCGGCAGGTGCCGTTCAAGGTCTATGCGATCGGAACGGCGGGCCTCTTTGGCTATCACTTTTTCTATTTTTCGGCCCTGCGCATGGCGCCCGCCGCCGAGGCGGGGCTCATTGCCTATCTCTGGCCGCTTCTGATCGTGCTCATGTCGGCGCTTTTGCCCGGCGAGAGGCTGAAACGGGGGCATATCCTCGGCGGGGTGCTGGGCTTTGCCGGCGCTGCGACGATCCTTTTGGGCGGGCGATCCGGGTCGGTCGATGGCGCGATGGCGGGCTATGCGCTCGCGCTCGTCTGCGCCTTTACATGGTCGGGCTATTCGATCATCTCGCGCAGTTTCGGTGCGGTGCCGACCGGATCAGTCGCGGTCTTCTGCCTCGCCACGGCCGTGCTCTCGGTTGCGGCTCACCTGCGCTTTGAAACCCCGCTCTGGCCGGATACCAGGCTCGGCTGGCTCTCGGTCATCGGCCTTGGCTTCGGGCCGGTGGGCCTTGCCTTCTATGTCTGGGATATCGGCGTGAAAAAAGGCGACATCCAGCTTCTGGGCGTCGCCTCCTATGCAGCGCCGGTTCTGTCGACGCTGATTCTGGTTGTGGCCGGGGTCGCCGCCCCAAGCTGGAGCCTCTTGGCCGCGGCCATCCTGATAACAGCAGGGGCGTCACTGGCGGCGAGGGCCAGCGGCAAGGCGCAATAAGGCTGTCGAACTCAGGCCGACAGGCGGGCGATTTCCTCTTTGATCTGAAGCTTCTGCTTCTTCAGCTTGGCAATCTCAATGTCGTCCGACGAGAGGGTGCGCTGGGCAGCCTCAACCGCATCCGAGAGAGTTTGGTGCTTCTTCTTCAGCTCATTCAGATGCGAACTCATGGTCATGGAGGTCTCCTCTCTTGGTTGGGTTATCTTCAGTCGAACACAACTTTTCCCGTCTGTCACGCAGCGCGTGAGCGTTCGGCGGGAAGTGGCAGTCTCGGGCCCAATCCTGAACGGCCGATTAAGGCCTGAGGGGCAGAGGCTTGCCATCCCGCAGGATTGCCCGCGCCTCGGCGGTATAGTCGTCTCTGTCTTCGACATGGGTATGTCCATCGTGGAGCACAAGAGGTGCCAAAAGATGAAAAGCGGCGCGTCCACCTTTGCGCGCCTGCAGGAGGAATAGCTTTGGCGCACGACCTTCGCGTGGGGCAAGCGGCCGCACGACGATCGACCCGAGCCGTCCTTCGCAGGCGACAAGCACTTCGGGCAAACGCTCAATTCTTTGCACAAGGGTCAGCGTGCCTTTCGGCCGCAGCCGCCGCGCGGCAACATCAATCCATTGCGCTATCGGGGTGTCGCCGCCGAGAGCCGTGTCCCGACCAGTATTCGCCGAGGCGGTAGACGCCGAGCGATCAAAATAGGGCGGATTCATCAGAATGTGGTGCCACACACGCTGGCGGAGCTCGGATGGCAGGTTCCGCAGGTCAGCCTCAACCACTTCCAGAGGAACATCGTTGTCTTTGGAGTTCTGACGGGCCAGCGCGGCATAGTCGCGTTGCAGTTCGATCCCCGTAAGGGCCAGCCCCTCGACCCGCGCCCCGAGGCAAAGGATCGCGGCGCCGGCCCCGCATCCAAGCTCGAGAACATCCTGCCCGCTTTGTGCCGGAACGGCCGCGGCCAGAAGCACCGGATCAACACCCGCGCGATAGCCTTCACGCGGCTGCCACAGGCGCAGCCTGCCGCCGAGGAATTCGTCGCAGGTCAGCGCTTCGCTCACGAAATCCCCTTGAACCCGTTGTCGGATAGAACGATCCGCGCCTCCTCAAGGTCGGCGTCCAGAACCATCAGCCTCCTTGGAAAGATTCCGATGCTTCCTTCAAGGACGCTCATGTTTACGTCCATTTCAAAGCAGTCTATATCCTCGCCGTCCAGAAGGGCCTTGGCGAAAGCGATGTCTGTCGGGTTGTTGCTGCGCAGAAGTTCCTTCATGGTCAAAGACCTATGTGGTTGCCCCCCTGTTGTCTATCACGCTGACGGAGAAGTTATGAGCCTGGATATCGCCGCGACCAAACCTCATGAGCGCCTGGCCGAGGCGCTGGCCGAGGATTTGGCCCGTGTGAACGCGATGATCCGCGCGCGCATGGCGTCCGAGCACGCGCCGCGCATACCCGAGGTAACGGCGCATCTGATCGAGGCCGGCGGCAAGCGCCTGCGCCCGATGCTGACCCTCGCCGCGGCCCGGATGTGTGGCTATGACGGGCCGTTCCATATCCATCTGGCCGCGACGGTCGAGTTCATCCACACCGCGACGCTTCTGCATGACGACGTGGTGGACGAAAGCACCCAGCGACGGGGCCGCCCGACCGCCAACCTTTTGTGGGACAACACCTCGAGCGTTCTGGTGGGCGATTACCTTTTCGCCCGTTCGTTCCAGTTGATGGTCGAGACCGGCTCGCTCCGCGTGCTCGACATTCTCGCCAATGCGGCTGCGACGATTGCCGAGGGCGAGGTTCTTCAGCTGACCGCCGCGCGAAATTTGGCCACCACGGAAGACACATATCTCAAGGTTGTCCGCGGCAAGACGGCGGCGCTCTTTTCGGCGGCGACCGAGGTGGGCGGCGTAATTGCGGGGATGGGCGAAGACACCATCCGCGCCCTCTATGCCTATGGCGATGCGCTGGGCGTGGCCTTCCAGATCGTTGACGATGTGCTCGACTATGGCGGCACCTCCGCTATCGGCAAAAACATCGGCGACGATTTCCGCGAGCGGAAGCTCACGCTGCCGGTGATCAAGGCGGTTGCCAAGGCCAATGCCGAGGAGCGTGCCTTCTGGGTCAGGACCATCGAGAAGGGCCAGCAGGGCGAGGGCGATCTCGAAACGGCGCTTGCCGTCCTCGCCCGTCACGGTGCGGTCGAGGCGGCGCGGCAAGAGGCGATTGCATGGGTCGGCAAGGCCAAGGCCGAAATGGCCAAGCTGCCCGAGCATCCGCTGCGCGATATGTTGGTCGATCTGGCCGGCTATGTGGTTGAACGGATCAACTGACCTCGCCGACAGCAATCCACCATTCAGGGTGATGGCGCCGGATCGCTGCGGCGGCGGCCTCGGCGGGTCCGACGCTTGCGAAAATACCAAAGCAGGTGCTTCCCGAGCCCGACATTCGGGCCAAGGCGCAGCCGGGCTGCGCTTCGATCGCTGATTTGACCCCGCGGATCGGCGCGAAATCCGAAGCCGCCCCTTCAAGATCGTTACGAGTGAGCCTGAGCCAGGAGGCAAGCTCGGCCAAATCGGCAAAGCCTGCGGGCATCTTTGGCATCGGCGGGTTTTCGATCCCGCCGCGGGATGCGAGGGCCGAAAAGATCGCGCCGGTTGGGGTTTCTATCCTGGGATTGACTAGGAGCATGGTGACGGCCGGTAAGGCCGGCGCAGGCCTCAAGACCTCGCCAATCCCGCGCATTAACATCGCCTTGGGCGCGGCAAGGCAGACCGGAACATCGGCACCCAGAGACGCGGCCTTATCGGCGGTTGGCAGGGGCAGACCCCAAAGCGCGGAAAGGCCGCGAAGCGTTGCCGCGGCATCGGCCGAGCCGCCACCGATGCCAGCGCCATGCGGCAGGTGCTTTTCAAGCGTGATACGTGCGCCCTTCGTGGAGCCGAGGAGTTGCGCCGCCCTGATGCAAAGGTTGCGCCCATCGGTCGGGACGCCCTCGGCCAGAGGGCCGCAAACCTCAAGGCTCAGATCCTCAGAGGGGGCAAAGCTGAGGCGATCCCCCACATCGGGAAAGACCACGAGGCTATCGAGCAGGTGATACCCGTCCGCACGGCGCCCGGTGACGTGAAGCGTCAGGTTGACCTTGGCCGGGGCAAAGGCCTCAACGCTCATCACGCGGCACCGTGAGGGGTGGCGCCCCTTCGTCCTCGAGAACTTTGTCGAGCCCTTTGGCAAGTTTGGCGCGGATCCGGATTGCGTCTTTCTCTTCCGGTGCAAATGACAGCGCCCGCTGCCATTGGAACCGCGCCTCGGCTTCGCGCCCTACAGCCCAGAGAACATCACCCAAGTGATCGCTAATGATCGGATCCAGCGGCTCAAGTTCGGCCGCGCGAACCATATGAATAATTGCCTCGTCATAGCGGCCAAGCCGGTAAAGCACCCAAGCGAGGCTATCCACGATGGCGCCACTGTCGGGCTGAGACTCGACCGCCCGCGCGATCATGTCGAGCGCCTCGTCAAGTTTCTCGCGCCTTTCGACGAGCGAATACCCTAGATAGTTCAGGATCGAAGGATGCCCCGGCTGAAGCTCGAGAGCGGCGCGGAAATCAGCCTCAGCATCAGCCCAGTTGCCCATCCGCTCGGACGTGATCCCGCGCGTATAGAGGACAATCCAACGAGATGGATCACTCGGCCCATAGGTCGCCAGAGCGCGGGTATAGGCAGCGTTGGCAGCCGTCCAGTCGCTGTTCCGTCGCAGCATGTCACCGAGGGATGCAAGCGCGTCCGGCATTTCACCACTATTGCGGATCAGCGCGCTCAGAACCTCGATTGCCGTGTCGGTCCGGCCCGCGCTATCGAGGGCGGCTGCACGTCCCAACTCGGCTTTGAAATAGATCGGGTCGCCTCGGGCAATCTTGGTGTAGGTCTCATTCGCCTGATCAAAGCGGCCGAGCGCTTCGAGAAGTCGGGCCGAAAGGATGATGGCTTCGCTGTGGGTCGGATCAAGGGCCTCGGCTGCACGCGAGTAGAGAAGGGTATAGTCGTCGTCTGCATCCCCTTCGATGGCCGCAGCCACCGAGAAGAACACTTCCGCCATTCCTTCAACGGGACTCGATACAAATTCGAAACGAAGCACCTCGCCCGATCTCAGCCGGGCAATCTTGTCGAGAAAGACGGGATCCCCGGCAGAACCGGCAAAATCCTCAAGAAGCGAAATGGCCGCATCATTCTTGTCGAGTTGGCTCAATATCTCGGCCCGCGCGAGCGCTGCTCTGTGCGTCTTCTGCATTCCCTGTTCGGGCGGGAGTGCGAGGATCGCATCGGCGCCTTCGAAATCTCCTACAGAAGCCAAGGCAAGCGCCTTGTGATACAGCCCAAATGCCCGGAGCCCGGAAGAATCGATCACTTCGTCAAAACTTTGTACCGCGCGGGTCATACGTCCGCGCCCGACGAACGACCAGGCCTGTGCCAGACCATCGACCAGAGGGCCGACGCTTTGGCCCTGCTCAAGCAAAACGAATATCCGCTGCCAGTTTCCGGTATGGGCGGCGTGAACCATTGCGATGAAATTGGCAGTCTGGCTGGCGATACCGATCGCGACCATCCGGTCGGCCAGGCCGTAGGCCTGATCAAACTCGCCCAAGGCAAAATGGGCGCGGAGCGCTTCTTCAAGCAGAACGGGATTCTGCGGATCATCTATCAAGGCGCGATCAAGATAGGTTGCCGAGAGGGCGAAATCATAGTCCATGATTGCCATTCGCGCCGCCAGATAGGCGCCTGCGTCAGGCTCGGCATAGGCCGGGCCCGAGGCCGCTAGGGCCAAGGCCGAGGTGGCGAAAAAACAGCGGATACTCTTCACGTCAAACCAGTCTTTCGTTCGCGGGAAATCGCTAGATCACCCTAGAGAACCGCGCCCCCAGCCGCAATCGCAGGCAGGTCACGAGGGCGTGCAAAAATGAAAAAGGGGGCCGCGGCCCCCCTGGTCCGATCCCGATTACATGTTGGGATAGTTGGGCCCGTCGCCGCCTTGCGGGGTCGTCCAGTTGATGTTCTGGCTCGGATCCTTGATGTCGCAGGTCTTGCAGTGGACGCAGTTCTGAAAGTTGATGACAAAGCGCGCGTCCTTGCCCTCTTCCTCGATCACCTCATAGACACCGGCCGGGCAATAGCGCTGGGCGGGCTCGGCGTATTTCGGCAGGTTGACCGAAATCGGGATCGAGCCATCCTTGAGCCGAAGGTGGCACGGCTGGCTTTCCTCGTGGTTGGTCATCGAGAAGCTGACGTTGGTCAGCCGGTCGAAGCTCAGCTTGCCGTCGGGCTTGGGATAGTCGATCGGCTTGTGCTTGGATGCCTCTTCGGTCGCGGCGGCGTCCGATTTGCCGTGGCGCAGCGTGCCGAGGAGCGAGAGGCCGAAGAGGTTGTTGGTCCACATATCGAGGCCGCCAACAGCAAGCGAGGTCAGAAGGCCATACTTCGACCAGAGCGGTTTGACGTTGCGGACGCGCTTGAGGTCTTTGCCCACGGGGCCAGCCTTGAGCGCAAAATCGTATTCCATCAGCGTATCACCGCCACGGCCCGCCTTGATCGCGGCGTGGGCGGCTTCGGCCGCCTCGATGCCCGAATGCATGGCGTTGTGGTTGCCCTTGATGCGCGGCACGTTCACGAGGCCCGCGGAGCAGCCGAGAAGGCATCCGCCCGGAAAGGCCGTTTGCGGGATCGACTGCCAGCCGCCCTCGCTGATCGCACGGGCGCCATAGGCCACGCGCTTGCCGCCCTTCAGAAGCTCGGCCACCATCGGGTGATGCTTGAACCGCTGAAACTCCATATAGGGGAAGAGATAGGGGTTGGCATAGTTCAGGTGGACGACGAAGCCGACGTAAACCTGATTGTTCTCAATGTGATAGATGAACGAACCGCCGCCCGCGTTCGAACCGAGCGGCCAGCCCATCGTATGGGTCACGGTGCCTTCACGGTGCTTGGCGGGGTCGATCTCCCAGATCTCTTTCATGCCAAGGCCAAACTTCTGCGAGCACTGGCCCTTGGAGAGATTGTATTTCGCCATCACCTCTTTCGAGAGGCTGCCGCGCACGCCTTCGGAGAGGAAGACATACTTGCCGCGCAGCTCCATGCCCGGCTCGTAATTCGGCCCCATGCTGCCATCGGCTTCCTTGCCGAACTCGCCCGCGACCACGCCGACGACTTCGCCATTCTCGCCATAGACCAGCTCGGAGCAGGCCATGCCCGGGAAGATCTCGACACCCATCGCCTCGGCCTGTTCCGCCATCCAACGGGTGACGTTGGCCATCGAGACGATGTATTTGCCGTGATTGTTCATCAGAGGCGGCATCGCGAAATTCGGGATGCGGATCGAGCCTTCGGCACCGAGCATGTAGAAATTGTCTTCCTTAACCTCGGTCTTGATCGGCGCGCCCTTGGCCTTCCAGTCGGGCATCAGCCGGTCGAGGCCCGAGGTATCGAGAACCGCGCCGGAAAGGATATGCGCGCCAACTTCAGAGCCCTTTTCGAGGACCACGACATTCAGATCGGCATCGAGCTGTTTGAGCCGGATCGCCGCCGAAAGGCCCGCAGGGCCAGCGCCAACGATGACAACGTCATAGTCCATTGCTTCGCGTTCGATTTCGGCCATTTCTTGCAGCCCCTCCCGGTTCGTTGATTAACGCAATATTCTTGCTCGATAGTCGTTAGCCGAGGGGCTTTGCAGGGTCAATTGCGACGTCCCGGCACAGATTTGCGATTGCTACCCGGTTGCCTGGTGATTGGGCGCTCTGGCACGAAGAAAGGCCCATGCAGGCAGGATCACAAGGATCGAGAAATAGCCATCAATGGCATAGTGCCATGCAAGATAGACCGAGAGGAATTGATAAAGCGCGACGAACAATAGGCTGAGGGGCCAGAGCCGACGGTCAAGCTCGAACAGATAGAGCGCCAGAACCGTTGCCATCGCCACATGGACACTGGGAAATGCCGATATGCCCGCGCCCGCAACATGGCCCCGCGACTGATAGGCCCGCCAGAGCCAATCCTGAAGTCCGGTTAGATTGGTTCCCTCAAGGCCAGCCAAACGCAAGAGCTGCGCGATATAGTCAAAGCGCGGGGCGCCCAACACGCGATCATAATAGATCGGGCCTGCAGACATGAATGCCAGGGCCAGTGCATTCCCCAACACAACCCAAGCCAAAACATAAAGGATGGTGAAACGCCTCCGCCGGGCCGCCGAGCTATCAAACAAGGCCGACAGGGCAGGCAGATACATCGCCGGGGCCAGCCAAGACGATGAATAGATCGGTTCCAGAAGCCCGGTTGGAACAGGCATCGCGAAGGAATGGGCAAGAATGATCGGATCGGTGCCGCCATGCAGGCCCTGATCGATCTTGGCCAAGATCGGATCAGCCCAGAAGGGGATCGCAAAGGTCATTGAGTTCTTGATCATCGTGAAGATCAAAAAAAACGCCGTGCACAGCAGGATCATCACCATGGCGGCCGGGATCCGGTAGAGGATTTTGCGCCATGGGGCCAAAATCATGACAGGCAAAAGGGTCAAAGGAACCCACCAGCCGATTTGCATGAACAGCGCGAAAGAATGAGGTAAATCTTGCAGGATCGACCCCAAAAGGGCGGCCGGATTATCCCGAAAAAACCAGACAAAGACCGAAGCGGCAGCAAAATAGACCACAACTACCAGCAGCATACGCCGAAGATCACCGTTCAGTCCGCGGTCATGCATACTTTGCTCATCCGTTATCGCTTGGCCCCCACTATATTGACGCACCAGCCCCGCACAACATCCGGCATTCGCGCCTCTCCCCTTGCATTCAGACCTCAGTTTGGTTCAGTTGGCAAAACCGGCCATTTTCGCTTGGCGATCTGGTCGAATGGGTTGTGAGATCGGGAAATACTGATGGAAAAGATCCCCCTGACACGCGCCGGGTTTGAAAAGCTCGAGGCCGAACTGCGCCATTTTAAGAGCGTCGAGCGCCCCGCGATCATTCAGGCGATTGCCGAGGCGCGCGCGCATGGCGATCTTTCGGAGAATGCCGAATATCATTCCGCCAAGGAAAAGCAGTCGTTCATCGAGGGCCGGATCAAAGAGCTTGAGGGCGTGATCTCGCTTGCGGATGTGATCGACCCGACCAAGCTGTCGGGTACGATCAAGTTCGGCGCCACGGTCGAGATCGTCGACGAGGATACCGACGAGGAAAAGACCTATCAGATCGTCGGCGAATACGAGGCCGATATCGAGAATGGCCGGCTCAACGTCAAGTCGCCGCTGGCACGCGCCCTGATCGGCAAGGACGAGGGCGATAGCATCGAAGTTCGCACTCCGGGTGGCGATCGCGGTTACGAAATCCTTAAAGTTAGCTATATTTAGACGACCCGAACCAGGGCCAGGGACATTTGATGGCAGAGCGCCAAACCAATTCGGCTTCTCGGCAGTCGGCTCTTGTCGGCAAGGAAGACCCGCGAATTTCGGGGACAGAGGTTGTCGCCTTGATAGCCAGCCTCGTTTGGTTGGCGGGGATCGGCCTCTTTTTTCTTGTCGCCCCAGCCGATGAAACGGGTCTGGATTCCCTAAGATTTGTCCTCACGCTGATGGTGGTTTTCCTGCCTGTCGCGATCATCTGGGTGGCGGCGATTTCTGCGCGCTCGGCTCGAATTGTTCGGGAAGAGTCACAGCGCCTTCAGGTGGCCGTCGAGGCGCTCCGCAAGAGCTACATCGCGGATCAAAAGGGGCGGCCCACCGGCGTGCTACAGCCCAGCGTCGAGCGGAAGCTTGCCGAGATTGCCCAGACGGCGCGGCAAACCGAAGTCGCGTTGACAACCTTTACCACCCATCGTGAGGGGGGCCGCAAGCCGGTCGTTCCCGAGCCGGCCCCGGCAGACGATCAGCCGAGCCTCGCTCTGGGAACCTCCGTGGAGGATATCGAGCCACCCCTTGAAACGCCGGATCTGATCAGGGCGCTGAACTTCCCCGACACCGAAACAGACGAGGTCGGCTTTTCAGCGCTCCGGCGCGCGTTGCGTGATCGTCAGGCACGGCAATTGGTTCAGGCCAGTCAGGATATCCTGACGCTTCTGTCGCAAGACGGGATCTATATGGACGACATGATCCCCGACCGCGCACGCCCCGAAATCTGGCGCCGTTTTGCCAAGGGCGAACGGGGGCGCGTTATCGCAAGCCTTGGTGGCATTCGTGATCGTTCATGCCTTGCACTGACCGCCGGGCGGATGCGCGAGGACACGATCTTTCGCGATGCGGCCCACCACTTCCTGAGAAAATTCGACCAGATGCTCGTTGGCCTAGAGCCCGGGGCTTCAGATGCCGAATTGGTCGATCTGGCAGAGACCCGCACCGCGCGGGCCTTCATGTTGCTTGGGCGCGTGGCAGGAACGTTTGACTGAGGATCAGGCCACGCGGCAAATCATGGTCGTTGTGGAGGCAAAGCCGAAGATATGGCGCAAGAGACCCATGTCGACCTGCGTTATTGGAACGAATCCGATGCGCTCATAAAGCGCCCGTGCTCGATGGTTGCTTCCGGCAACTTCGAGCCTCACTTCGGCATAACCCTGTCTGCGGGCCTCGTCGAAAATCGCATGAAGAAGCGCTGTTCCCACGCCTTGGCCCCGTGCCGAGGGCGCTACGGCAAGCCCGTCGATCAAGAATCGTTCGTTGTCAGTGTCGTTGATGAGAAGGGTCATGAGGGCCGCCCGCCAAAATGCTCCGATCAAACCATAGATCGCAGCCAGATCCCGCAGCCGGCCACCAACCAGCGCGCCCTCGTAGGTCTTGAAGCCGGCGATTCCAATCAGCTTTCCACTTTGATCATGGGCGCAGATGGCGTGGTCAGCACCTAGCGCGCGCTGGATGTAGGCTGTCGCACGATGTTCGGGGCCCATGACCCGGCCCAGCTTACCACCAAAGGCCAGCCAGTAAAGCTGGGCTGCCTCCGCGATGTCTTGGCGTTCTACGCCGCGGGTGATTTTCATGGTGGCTGGTCCTGATCCTGACGGAAGCATGATCGCAAACCGCGCGGATTGCCATTCTTTGATGCGAAGCGTATGCGGCGAGGGACCGCAGGACCAAGCATGACCCAAATCACACCGACCAAAGCGTTCCTGCAGGGGCTCCGCCGCAGTTTGCCCTTCATTCTGGTCGTTGTGCCATTTGCCACACTTTTCGGCGTTGTCGCCACCGAGGCAGGGTTGGACCTTATTCAGACCATGGGGTTCACCGCGCTGGTCATCGCAGGTGCCGCGCAATTTGCGTCGCTCCAGATGATGCAGGATCAGGCACCGATCCTCATGGTTCTTTTGGCGGGCCTGGCTGTGAATATGCGGATGGCAATGTATTCCGCATCGCTCGTGCCCTATCTGGGGAAGGCGCCGCTTTGGCAGCGTGCGCTCGCCGCCTACATTCTTTTCGACCAAAGCTATGCCGTGAGCCTTGATCGTTTCGAGCAAGAACCAGATCTTACGATCCCGGCGCGGATTGCTTTCTTCTTTGGGGTGGCGATCCCGATCTCTATCCTTTGGTGCGGGACGACGGCTGTCGGAGCGTTGGTCGGATCGGCAATCCCATCGTCGATGGGGCTCGATTTCGCCCTGCCTATCACCTTCATTGCCCTGATTGGCCCCATGCTCAAATCACTTCCCCATGTGGCGGCGGCGGTTGTGTCGGTCGTCGGGGCGCTGGCGCTGGGCTGGATGCCAAGCGGGGTTGGTCTGCTTGTTGCCGCGTCTTTGGCGATGCTGACAGGTGCACTGGTCGAGGATTGGAGCAGCAGATGGGTGCGCTAGGCTATTCCTCCGGCCAAATATGGCTCATCATTGTGCTTCTCGCCTTGGGCACCTTTGCGCTGCGCTTTTCGTTTCTCGCCATTCTGGGGGATCGGACGCTGCCGCAGTTCTTGCTGCGCCTTTTGCGTTATACGCCGGTTGCCGTCATTCCCGGAATGGTCGCGCCGCTCGTATTGTGGCCGGCGGCTACGGGTGGTGAGCCCGATCCGCTGCGCCTTACGGCGGCGGTGGTAACCCTCTTCGTCGGGGTCGCGACGCGCAACGTAATCTGGGCAATTTTGGCTGGCGCGGTCGTCTTGGTCGGGGGGATCTGGCTTACAGGCCAGCTCTGATCAATGCGTCGATCTGAGCGGCAGCGACCGATTTGTCGTCGGCGTCGTCCTCATGGTATTCGATGCGCGCAATACCCGGAAATTTCGCGAACTGTTTTTCAAGCTCGTTGGGGAAGAACGTGACGCCGATGTTTTCAAACCCAGGCAGGCGCTTGAGAATTTCCGAGGTGGAAACTGTGCAACGCGCCTCGCCGACCGCTCCGTAAGCCATCGTTTCGCGCAGGGCCATTTCGGCCACTTCGGCGGGCACCTGAAGCTCCTGAATGACCGTGTAATAGGTCTCGCGGGAATGGTAGGAGATGTAGTAGTCCAGCACCCTTGGCGTAATGCCAAAGATCAGGTCGTTTCGTTCCGGGATCGTCGGGTGTTTGAACGAACCGGCCGGATCCCAAAGCACGCGCTGGCTGGCGTTGATTAGGAGGGCGGTATGCGCCCCGCTGCCCGAGCCAACCGATTTCATCGTGATCAGCGTCAGCGAGGGGGGCGCGTCATGGCGATAGACGCTGGCCTCGACCAGCTCATCTGGAGCCCAGACCGCTTCGCCGGGAACACAGGCCGCCAGCGCGACTGGCAGGCCGAGAACGACGAAACGACGGTTGACCATGAGTAGGGGCCTTAGGCGCCGACGAGTGCCAGGAAGACGACCGCGATCAGAATCACGATGACCGACTTGGTCACGAAGCTTACGAAACCGTCAAAGGTCTTTTCCTGGGCGTGGATGTTCATTGTGCCTTGCTTGTGTTCGGCCATTTGAGGCTCCTGTCAGATAGGTGTTTCGGGGCTGAATAGACGATATCCTCGCCCCTGTCACGCCTTCGAAGTGGTGTGTTTTGTCGCGTCAGCCGGCGTTTCGAGATCGCGGGCGAGGCGGAAGCCGATCCGATCCGGCTCTTCGATCTCCTCTTCGGCAGGCAGGGCGATGAGCATGACATTCAGCTGGCTGACGTGCTGGACCAGTTGGGTGCGCGCGCCGTCATCGGTGGTGCCGTAGAAGGTCAGGATATCGGGGTCGAAATAGCCGAGGCCCTCAATCCGAACGACACCCGCCTCTCCGCCGGTAAAGCCTAGGGCGACCTCTTCGTCCTTTTTCAGCTGCTTTTCGAAATTCTGGATGTAGAGGATCAGGCGCTCATAGGCCCAACGAGCTTCGCTTTTGTCCTCGGAATATTGAAAATTCTCGGGAAGCTCGCTGTCCATCGCGCAGGGTGTGTCCGGGTTCTTGTGGACCTCGTGCACCATCGGCAGGATCGCGTTTTCAACCGCCTCGGCGGAGGTAGATATCGTGCTTTGCGGGCTGTCTTTGTGGGTGGACTGAGTCATTTTTGCTCCCGGTTGGGCTGTCCCAAGTCTAACAGTTTCCACCGCGCTAGATAGCCTGCCAGCGATAGGCTCCATCCTCGCCCAGCCAACGCCGCGCGCGGCCGGTCTGGTGCAGGTGGTTGAGGTGGGCGACCGTTTCACCAAGAGCCATGCCGTATTCGCCCGCACCGATTTCCCGCTTGAACAGCGGCAGGAAGCATTCGCCGCCGCGCTTGGGCTCTTCGAGATGGTTCACCAACCGGCCCAGCGCGCCCACATGATTGTCGATCAGCTGCCGCAGGCGGGTTGGAAGCCCGATGAAGGGAAGTTTATGGCCGCCGAGGACGAAATGATCCTCATTTGCGAACTCGGTGAAGCGGTGGCAGGAGGCAAGCCATTCGGCCACCGGATCGGCCTCGGGTTCGTTGGCATAGACGCCGAGGTTGGGGCTGATCGAGGGCAAAAGCTGATCGCCGCCGATCACGAGGTTGTCCTCAAGGCTCCAGAAGGTCGCGTGTTCGGGGGCGTGGCCGTGGCCGATCCGGGTGATCCAGCGGCGGCCGCCGAGGCCGATCTCCTGCCCTTCGGCGATCCGGTCATAGCCGGCAGGCAGCGGATGGACACAATCGGCAAAGTTGAAGGGGCGCTCGGTCTTGCGTTGCTCATAAAGGGCGGGGTCCATGCCCGAGCGGCGATAGAAGGCGAGGGTTTCCTCGGCAGGGACGGGCTGAACGTCGAGGGTCAGCATCCGGGTGAGGATCCAGCTCGTTCGCGTGGTAGCAAGAGCCGCCCCACGGGCCACGAACCAACCGGCAAGGCCGATATGGTCGGGGTGGTAGTGGGTAACGATGACCCGCCCGACCGGCTTGCCGCCCAACGGGCCGGAAAGGACCGCCTCCCAGATGGCGCGGGATTTGCGGGTGTCGAAGCCGGTGTCTAGGATCGTCCAGCTGTCGCCCTCGTCGAAGGCAAAGACGTTGACGTGATCAAGCGCCATGGGCAGCGGCAGGCGCAGCCAAAGGACGCCTTCGGCCACTTCAAGCGCTTCTCCCGGCGCGGGCGGTTCCTCGAAAGGATAGCGGATAAGGGCCGCCGGGGATGTCAAAGCCCAAGCTCCTCCAAGGGAACGTCAACCAGCCCGGCCGCGCCGGACATGGCATGAGCCAATAGCGCCTGATGCTCGGGAAGGATACGGCGAATGTAGAAGGCGGCCTGAGCCGACCGCGCGGCATCGCCGGTTTGTGCTGCCGTCAGGTGATAGTGGCCGCCGAGGACGCGGGCAAAGGCCCGAAGGTAGGGCACGGCACCGGCAAAGCGGTCGTTCATGTCGGACTGTGCGGCCATCCACTCGGTCGCCTCACGCAGCGATTCGGCGGCGTTCCAGACGGCTTCGGCCAGATCTGGATGGGCGCCTCGGGCGGCTTCGGCATTGGCCTCGATCTCGTCGAGAAGGCGGAAGGCGGCCTCGCCGCCGTCCATCATCTTGCGGCCCACGAGGTCCATCGCCTGAATGCCGTTGGTGCCTTCGTAGATCGCGGTCACCCGCACATCGCGCAGGAATTGCGCCGCGCCGGTTTCCTCGATGAAGCCCATGCCGCCATGCACCTGCATTCCCATCTGGCTCACCTCGATGCCGGTATCGGTGCCAAAGGCCTTGGCGATGGGGGTGAGAAGGGCGGCGCGGGCCGACCAGCGTGCATCGCCGGTGGCATTCGCCAAGTCGATCGCCACGGCGCAGTCGAGCGCGATGGAGCGGGCGGTGAAAACATCGCCCTTCATCGTCATCAACATCCGCCGCACATCAGGATATTCCGAGATCGTGCCAGTGCCGCCGACGCGGCCCTGACGCCGATCCTGCGCGTATTCGGCCGCTTTCTGATAGGCAGCCTCGGCAACGCCCAGCCCCTGCACACCCACGCCAAGACGGGCGTTATTCATCATCGTAAACATCGCTGCCATGCCGCCATGCGGCTTGCCGATCAGCCAGCCCTTGGCCCCTTCAAACGCCATAACGGCGGTAGGCGAACCATGCAGGCCCATCTTGTGTTCAAGGCTGACCACGCGCAGCGAGTTGCGCTCGCCGGGGTTGCCATCGGCATCGGGGATCAGCTTGGGCACCATGAAAAGGCTGATGCCTTTGGTGCCGGCCACGCCATCGGGCAGGCGGGCGAGGACGAGGTGGCAGGTATTTGCAATGAAATCATTGTCGGCCCAGCTGATAAAGATCTTTTGACCGGTGATGGCATAGGTGCCATCGTCGAGCGGCTCGGCCTTGGTCCGAAGCGCGCCCACGTCCGAACCGGCCTGCGGCTCGGTCAGGTTCATCGTGCCGTGCCATTCACCGCTGATCAGTTTGGGCAGATAAAGCGCCTTTATCTCGTCGCTGGCGTGATGCTCCAGCGCCTCGATCTGACCTTGGCTCATCAGTGGGTTGAGCTGCAGCGCAAGGCAGGCGCCCGACATCATGTCGTTGACTGCGGTGGCGAGTGTATGGGGCAGGCCCATGCCACCATGTTCAGGATCGGCGGCCATGCCAATCCAGCCGCCGTCGGCAATGGCGCGATAGCCTTCGGCAAAGCCGGGCGATGTCCGGACAATTCCGTTCTCCAGAACGGCGGGATTGAGGTCGCCAGCACGGTTCAGCGGAGCAAGGATGTCATCGCACATCCGACCGGCTTCGGTCAGGATGGCTTCGGTCACGTCTGGCGAGGTTTCGGCAAAACGGTCGGTGCCAGTGAGGCCTGCGAAATCGACGATCTTGTCGAGAACAAAGGTGATATCGGCTACGGGCGAACGATAGGGCATGGCTTACTCTTCCTGGCGTGGCTTGGAAAAACCTGGCGGCGTCTATATGTCGGCGAATTGACGGCAAGGTAACGTTCTGCCGCCTGCCAGCAACAGGAACGCAGCGTCATGACTTTGACAGAGACCCAAGTTCTGAAAGCCGATACCGCCGGGCTTGCCCGCGCAGGCGCGTTGCTTGCGGAGGGTCACCTCGTCGCCTTTCCGACCGAAACGGTCTATGGCCTTGGCGCGGATGCGCGCAACGATTTGGCGGTGGCTAGGATCTATGAGGCCAAGGGCCGGCCCAGTTTCAATCCGCTGATCGTCCACCTTCCCGACCTCGGCGCCGCCCGCGCGCTTTGTGAATTTACGCCAGAGGCCGAACGCCTTGCGGATGCCTTCTGGCCCGGCGCGCTCACCCTGGTGCTGCCACTGAAGAAGGGGGCTGGCGTTTCGCGCCTTGTGACTGCCGGGCTCGATACCTTGGCGATCCGCGTGCCGGATCACCCGGTGGCGCAGGGGCTTTTGCGAGCTTTTGGCGGGCCGGTCGCGGCCCCATCCGCCAACCCGTCTGGCCGGATCAGCCCCACCTTGGCGGCCCACGTCTTGGCGGGCCTTGGAGGCCGGATCGAGGCGGTGGTCGATGGCGGCGCCTGCGGGGTCGGCCTGGAATCGACGATCATCGGCTGTCTTCCCGAGCCGACGTTGCTTCGGGCTGGTGGCCTGCCAAGCGAAGTGATCGAGGCCTGCCTAGGCTATCCGCTCCTGCGGTCGGTCGAGGCGACCGACAACCCCGTCGCTCCCGGCCAGCTTGAGTCGCACTACGCCCCGAAGGGCCGGGTTCGGCTCAATGCCGAGATCGTCGATCCGGGCGAGATGCTATTGGGCTTCGGTCACGTCGATGCGCCGATCAACCTCTCGCCCTCCGGGGATCTGGTCGAGGCGGCGGCGCGGCTTTTTGGCTGCCTGCACGAACTTGATGCAATGGGGGCCGAACGGATTGCCGTATCCCCAATTCCCGATCACGGCCTCGGTCGGGCGATCAACGACCGCCTGCGCCGCGCTGCCGCACCGCGGCCCTGATCAGGAATTCTTGCGCTCGATATAGGTGCGAAGCTCTTCGGCCTCGCGCCGCGCTTCGCGCAGCCCATCCATTGCCGCCCGAAGCTCGGCTTCGGTTTGGGAAAGCTGGTTGCTCATCTCGGCTTCGCGCTGCTGCAGATAGGTGATCGCTTGGTCGCGCGTTTCTTCGGCCTCATGCAGAGACTGCGCCATGCGCTCAAGCTCGCCGATGTCGGCCTGAGTTACGCGGGTAAATCGGTTGACAAGCCAGCTGGCAAACCAACCCAGGCAGAAAGCGACAAACAGGATGACCGCGGTCGCCAGAATAAACTCGGATCTGTTCATGGTGCTGGTGTTCCTATCCTTCGGTTCCGGCTGAGCTAGCGTCGGCCGGCAGCTCCTCTTGGGGTGCTTCCTCGGCCGGCGGTTCGTCGGTCGTAGTGGCGTCTTCTTCGAGCGTATAAACTCTGAATTCGATCCTGCGATTGGCCTCGCGGCCCTCTTCGGTATCATTGTCGGCAATCGGGTCGGCCTCGCCGTACCCAACGGCGCGGAAGCTGCCGGTAGGCACCCGGCGAGAGCGAAGCGCGCTCAGGACAGCCTCGGCCCGCGATTGGCTTAGGTTCTTGTTCATTTCCTCGCGGCCCTGGCTGTCGGTATAGCCCGAAACCTCGATCGGCGAGTCCATGCAATCGCGCAGGACGACGGAGATATCGTCAAGGATCAGCCGGGATTCGGCGGTCAGGGTTGCAGAGCCGGGATCGAAGATGATCTTGCGGTCGCCGGTGACTGCAAGGATTTCGGCAACGCAGGCTTCCGGCGTGGGTCCGGTATCGACCTCGACGACCTGCTCGACGACGTTCAGATCCACGGCAAACTCGGCCGACTGCCCAAGCTTTTCGATAAAGAGGCGCGAGATTTCGGACGTGGTATCGGCACTGGTGGTGTTACCGCGGACCGCCACAAGATCGGGCTGAACGATGACCGAACCATTCGTCAGCATCGAGAGCGCCTCAAGTCCGGCGAGAACTCTGACCGACCAGCCCCTCGGCAGCCCTTCAACAACCCGCGTTCCCATTGTCAGGTTGGATTGGCCGAATCGTGCCTTGGCATAGTTCTCGACCATCATGTTGGTCAGATCATCCGGAACCCGCCCGCGCAGCTGCGCGTGGCCCTCGGGGCTAAGGGTTGCGCTAAACTGCGGCACGCCCTCTGGGGTGGCTTCGGGCGCCACAGGCAGCGATGCGGTCAAAGAGAAGATGTCGGGCAGGGCATTTTCAAACTCGCCCACAACTGTATCGAAAAGGTCTTGGGGCGTGCCCTCGAGCGCGACAAGCGAGATATCCGCGTCTGAAAGGGTCACTGTGCCGCCACCAAGGCGATAAACCGACTGGATCGACATCTCGACCGCATCCGCCCAGAAACCGGACGGAACACCCAGCGCGATTGTGCAGTCAAGATCATCTTCAAGCCCCGCCGCGCGGGCGGCGGCCTCGATCTGCGCGGCCGCCTCGATCGTATCGGCGGCGCAAGCGTCGAACCGCGCGCCCTCGGCATCGAGCGAAAAGCGAGCCGTGAAGGGGGTTATTACAGGGCGTGGCGCACTGATCGACATGGTCAGTTCGACAGCAGCAGGCGCCAAGGCGCGGAGGTTGGTTTCAAGCTCCAGTTTCTGCTCTGGACTGTCGCTGATTGCCGTGACCTCGACCAGACCCGGCGCGACCGATATTTTGGAACGCGGCAGAATCGCCAGGGCGCGGATGGCAAAGGTCAGTGCCTGCCTCCAGCCCTCGGGCATCGGAAAATTCGCTGCTTCCAACAGGTCATTGACCGGCTTGCCGTCGGCAATCTCAGCAATCCGTTCCGAGATATCCGCCCGATCCGAAGCGGCGGGAATAAGCCCGATCAGAGAAACGCCGGAATCATTGCGCAGGATTTCAATGGCAAACTTGGGCGCGGCGATCCCTTCATTATCGGCGATCGACATATTGTCTATTACGCGGCTGGCATCGACGATGCTGCCGGCGATCGAGATTGAACGGAAGCGTGCCGCTTCGCTGGGCGCCCGTCCCTCGATAATGACCTGAAGGCCATCGCCCAGCACTGTCGCCCAGCTTTGATCGTCGTCGATGAGCGCTTCCTGGACCGTAATAACCGAGCGGTTTTCGACGACAGCCACCACCGCGACAGCGGCAAAATACGACAGAAGCGCCGCGACGACGAAACTGGCAACCCGGATCAGAACGGTAGAGAGGCGAAGCGGCATCGGTTTTCCAAGTGGTTGCGGAATGTCTAGGCGCTCATTGGCGCGGGTTCAATCACACGAAAAACGCGACGGCGAAAAACAGCACAGGGATCAGGCCAGCATTACGGTTGGACCTGAAGAGCATCAAGAGACGTTCGGGCGAGTCGGGATCGAAGCGGCCCAGCTGCCACGCAAGATGCCAGCCAAAGGCCCAGACGCCCCCGAGGGCAAGCACCAGCGAAAGGACTGAGCGATCAATCACCGCTAGAAGGGCCGCACCGCCCAAGAGGGCCACAGCGACGACGAGAAACCGGCGCAGCCAGCGCGGCGATGCCTCGCCAAAGAGGCGGGCGGTGGATTTCACGCCGATGAGCGCGTCGTCCTCGGTATCTTGGTGGGCATAGATCGTGTCATAGAACAGCGTCCAGGCGATGCCGGCGACATAAAGAATGATCGGGGTGAGCGAGAGGCTGCCCGTATGCGCGACCCAAGCCAGAAGCGCGCCCCAGTTGAAGGCGATGCCGAGAAAGACCTGCGGCCACCAGGTGAACCGTTTGGCGAAGGGATAGACGGCGACAGGCAGGAGCGAGATCACGCCGAGGATGATTGCGTTCGAGTTGAAGGTCAGGAGAATCGCGAAAGCGATGAGCGCTTGGGCGATCATCCAAGCCGCAGCCCCTCTGGCGCTCACCTGCCCTGAGGGGATTGGGCGCGAGCGCGTGCGGGCAACCTGCGCGTCAAACTCGCGGTCGGTGATGTCGTTCCATGTGCAACCCGCGCCGCGCATGAGGAAAGCCCCGGCGGCGCAGCCGAGGCCGATCCAGAGGTCGGCCAGCCCGAAGCGGCCATCCGACAAGGCGGCAAGGCCAAGGCCCCACCAGCACGGCAGAAGCAAAAGCCACGTTCCGATCGGCCGGTCGGCGCGGCTAAGGCGTAGATAGGGCCGCGTGGCCCTTGGAGCGATCCGGTCGACCCAATTACCCCTGACGGCGTCAGATACTTGTCCCTCTGGCGCTCCGCTGGTCCCGGTCATAAGTTCGTCCCATGGCTTCGAAAGTTCGGCTCTATGTAGATCAGCCCTTGGGCAAAGGGCAAACCGTCTCTCTCACAAAAGAGCAGGCGCATTATCTCTTTGGCGTGATGCGGCTCGGGGCGGGAGCCGTATTGTCGCTCTTTGACGGGCAAAATGGCGAATGGGATGCCGAGGTGGCCGAGGCCGGCAAGAAGGGCGGGAGCCTTCTGTGCACCGAACAAACCCGCCCCTTGCAGATGCCGCCCGACCTTTGGCTCCTCTTCGCCCCCATCAAGAAAGAGCGCACCGATTTCATCGTTGAAAAGGCGGTTGAGCTCGGCGCCGGGCGGATCGTGCCGGTGCAGACCGAGTTCACCAACTCGGGCCGCGTGAAGCAGGACCGTCTGCAGGCCCACGCCATTGAGGCCGCCGAGCAATGCGGCGGGACGTTTGTGCCCGAGGTCGCCGAGATGGAGCGGCTTGGGCGGCTTCTCGACACATGGCCCGAGGGGCGGCGCCTGATGTTCTGCGACGAAACCATGCTCGGCGCGGCGACCGCATTGGCCGGAGAGGCGCGCGGCCCGTGGGCCATTCTGATCGGCCCCGAAGGTGGTTTTTCCGAGGCCGAACGAGCGCGCCTCAAGGCATTGCCCTATGCCCTCCCCGTCAGCCTCGGCCCCCGCATCCTGCGGGCCGACACGGCGGCGGTTGCGGCCCTCACCCTCTGGCAGTCGGCGCTGGGCGACTGGGCATGATCCGCGCCCGACCCGAAGACTGGCCCGAGATCGAGGCCTTCCTCGCGCCGCGTGCCGAATACGCGATGTTTCCGCTCAATAACGAGCGGTTCTATGGCTTCGACGGCAGTGAGCCCCTCTCGCCCCATTTCTGGATCGCGCGAGATGATGCGGGCGCGATCACTGACGTCTTGTCGATGACCAAGAAGGGCATGGTCATGCCCTATCTTCCCTCGGGCGACTTTGCTGCCGCGGCCAAGGCACTCTCGGGCCGGATCGCCGAAGGCATCATCGGCCCGCGCGATCATGCGCGGGGCTTGCAAGCGGCTTTGGCGCTCTGTGATGCGCCTGTCATCCTTGCTGACGATGATCCGCATTTCGTCCTCGATCTCGACGATCTCGTGATCCCCGATGGGCGGGGAGAGCTTGTTGCCCTTGCCGATGCCGATCCCGAGACGATGATCGGCTGGCGCGTCGCCTATTCGGTCGAGGCCATCGGAATGCCCGCAGTGCGGGCCGAGGAAGACGGCCGCCGCGCCTATCACAGCTATATCGAGCGCGATTCGCATCGTGTCCTGATGATCGACGGCCAGCCCGTGGCCACCACAGGGATCAACGCCCGTCTGCCTCAGATCGTTCAGGTCGGCGGCGTCTATACTCCGCCCCCGCTGCGAGGGTGCGGCTATGCCCGCCGAGCCGTGGCGCTGCATATGGCCGAGGCGCGGCAGTCGGGCGCGACCCGCGCAACTCTTTTCGCCGGTTCCGACATGGCGGCTCGCGCCTACGAGGCAATCGGCTTTCGCCGGATCGGCGACTGGAGCATTATCTTGTTCAAGGAGCCCGTGACGCTGAATGTCTGACTTCCTCCGCCCCGAAGCCCGCGCCTTTCTCTGGCGTTGGCGTGATGTCTGGATCGCCCTCGGCTTGGGCGCGTTCGGGTTGCGTTGGGGCCTGTGGTCCTTCGGCATCCTGCAGTGGCTCGGCTGGGCGATGGTCGCGGCAGCGGCGGCTTTCCTCGTGTCTGGAATCCAGCGGGCCCGCTTTCGCAAAGGGGCAGGCGGCGCGGGCGTGGTGCAGCTTGATGAACGCCGCCTCTCCTATTTCGGCCCGGTCACCGGCGGCGTCATTTCGGCAGAGGAAATCTCCCGCGTCGCCCTCGGTCCGGCCCCTGAAGGCGGAAATGAATGGCGTTTCGCAACGCGCGGCGGCGAGCGGCTTCACATTCCGGTGAATGCCGAAGGGTCCGACGCGCTCTTCGATCTTTTCTCGACCCTTCCGGGCCTTCGCACACAGGCGATGATCGACGCCCTCGACAAGCCGCTCGACGAGGCGGTGGAAATTTGGCGGCGATAGTCGGTTCCGGCGGATTGACTTCGCCCGCCCAAGCCTACACCTGTGGCATTAGGAAAACGTGATGAAAGAAGCCGACCCATGTCCATCCCCCAGTCCGGCGGCGGCCTGATCGAACGGCACGAACAGCTCGCGGAATATCTGGCGAGCGGCTGCAAGCCCAAGAGCGATTGGCGGATCGGCACCGAGCACGAAAAGTTCGGCTATCTTCAGGATTCCCTCGGCCCCTTGCCCTATGACGGACCGCGTTCGATCAAGGCGATGCTGGAAGGGCTGCAAAAGCGGTTCGGCTGGGATCCGGTTCTCGAGGGCGACAATATCATCGGCCTGACCAAGGGCGGGGCGAATGTCAGCCTCGAGCCGGGCGGGCAGCTCGAGCTTTCCGGTGCGCCTCTGGAGACGATCCACCAGACCTGCGACGAGGTGAACAGCCACCTGCGCGAGGTCCACGAGATCGCCGACGAGATCGGCGCGCGGTTCATCGGCCTCGGCGCGGCGCCGATCTGGACGCATGACGATATGCCCCTCATGCCGAAGGGCCGCTACAAGCTGATGGACAGCTACATGAAAACCGTGGGCACACACGGCACCGAGATGATGCGGCGCACCTGCACCGTGCAGGTCAACCTCGATTTCTCGTCCGAAGCCGACATGGTCCAGAAGCTGCGCGTTGCCTTGGCGCTTCAGCCGGTGGCGACCGCCCTTTTCGCCAGCTCGCCCTTCCTCGAAGGCAAGCTCAACGGCCATAAAAGCTGGCGCAGCCGCATCTGGCGCGGCCTAGATAACTCTCGCACCGGAATGCTCCCTTGGGCTTTCGAAGAGGGCATGGGGTTTGAGCGCTATGCCGATTGGGTTCTCGATGTGCCGATGTATTTCGTCTACCGCGACGGGAAGTATATCAACGCTCTTGGCCAATCCTTCCGTGATTTCCTCAAGGGCGAGCTGCCCGCTTTGCCGGGCGAAAGGCCGACCCTGTCGGACTGGGCCGATCACCTGACGACCGTTTTCCCCGAGGCGCGGGTCAAGAAATTCATCGAAATGCGCGGCGCCGATGGCGGCCCGTGGCGGCGGCTTTGCGCCCTTCCGGCGTTCTGGGTGGGTCTGACCTACGATCAATCCTCGCTCGATGCGGCTTGGGACATGGTCAAAGGCTGGGACGCTGAGACCCGCGAGGCGCTGCGCGTGGCGGCCTCGGTCGATGGGCTTCAGGGCAAGGTCGGCAAGATTTCGATGCACGATCTCGCGCGCGAGGCGGTGGCGATGGCCGATGCCGGCCTAAAGGCCCGCGCGCTGCCCGGTGCGGGCGGCATGGTCCCTGACGAGACGCATTTCCTCAACGCGCTCAAGGAAAGCGTTGAAACCGGTAAAACGCCCGCCGACGAGATGATCGACCACTACAACGGTGCGTGGAACGGCGATCTGACGCGGATCTACGCCGACTATAGCTACTAGGCGCTAGCCCTTTTGGCCGATCTTGGTCTCGGTCCCGTCGCGGAGCCGGGCGATATTGGCGCGGTGGCGCCAGTAGATCAGCACGGCAAGAACCACCATCAGCCAGACCAACTCGCCGCGCCCGAGAACCGCAGCGGCGACCGGTGACAGGCCTGCAGCAGTGAGCGCCGACAGCGACGAATAGCGCATGGTCACGGCGATCAACAGCCAGATGCCACAGGCTGCAAGTCCAAGTGGCCAGTGCAGCGCGAGAAGGAGGCCAAGGAAGGTCGCCACGCCCTTTCCGCCCTTGAAGCCGAGCCAGACCGGATAGCAATGGCCTAGGAAGGCGGCGAGCGCAGCAATCTGGGCCGCGCTGTCGCCCGAATAGGCATGCGCGATCAGGACAGCCACAGCGCCCTTGCCACCATCAAGAAGAAGGGTCAGCACAGCGGCGCGCTTGTTGCCCGTCCGCAAGACGTTGGTCGCGCCGATATTGCCCGAGCCGATCTTGCGCAGATCGCCGAGGTTCATCGCCTTGGCGAGGATCAGGCCGAAGGGAATCGAGCCAAGGCCATAGCCGATTGCCGCCCAAAGGGCCAAAACGCCGGCGCTGCCGCTTGAAAAGTCCATCAGGCTCCTCCGAATACCCGTTTGCCACCCACCCAGGTGCCGATGACTTTGCCCTGCATCCGGGCTCCGTCAAAGGGGGTATTCTTGGATTTCGACAAAAGATCGTCGCGGTTCAGAACGAAAGGCGCATCGGGATCGAAGAGAACAAGGTCGGCTGGGCAATCCGCCATGAGGCGGCCCGAGGGAAGGCCGAGCCTGCGGGCGGGGTTGAGCGACATGGCGCGGAAGAGCTTGGGCAGGTCGATCAGCTCGGCGTGATAGAGGCGCAAGGCTGCGGGAAGGAGCGTCTGGAGGCCAACAGCCCCGCTCGCCGCCTCTTCAAACGGCAGGCGCTTGCTTTCTTCGTCTTGCGGGGTGTGCATCGAGCAGATGATGTCGATGAGGCCGCTTTCGACGGCTTGAACCACGGCGATCCGGTCGCTTTCGGCGCGCAGCGGCGGCTTGAGCTTGAAGAAGGTCCGATAGTCGGCCACGTCAAACTCGTTCAGTGTCAGGTGATGCACGCCGACGCCCGCGGTGATGTCGAGCCCGTTGCGCTTGGCGCGTTCAAGGGCGGGCAGGGCGCGGGCGGTGGTGATCTGATCGGCGTGATAGCGCGCGCCGGTCATCTCCAGAAGCGAGATATCGCGATCAAGGCCCATGCGCTCGGCCATCGGGCTGACGTCGGGCAGGCCGCGCAGCGAGGCAAACTTGCCCTTTGTCGCCGCGGCACCTTCCGAAAGGATCGGCTCCTGCACATGGCCGATGACAAGGGCGCCCAAAGAGCGGGCGTAGGTCAGGGCGCGGGCATAGACCTTGGTATCCGTCACCACGCGGTCGCAATCGGTGAAGGCAACTGCGCCGGCATCCTGCAGGAAACCGATCTCGGTCATCTCGCGGCCCGCGCGGCCCTTGGTCAGGGCGGCCATCGGCAAGACATTGACGATCGCCTCGGCCGCGGCACGGCGGGCGACGAATTCGAGGATCTCGGGCGAGTCGATCGCGGGGGTCGTGTCGGGGCGCGTGACGATGGTGGTCACGCCACCTGCCGCCGCCGCTTTGCCTGCTGAGCGGAAGCTTTCCTTGTGCCGCTCGCCCGGCTCGGAAACCTTCACGCCGATATCAATGATGCCGGGCGCAAGGCAAAGCCCGCCACAATCAACAACCTCGCCCTTGGCCTCGGGCGCCTTGCCATCGCCGCTCTCGACGATTTTGCCCTTGGCAACGCGCAGCCAGCCGGGCGCATCGGTCAACGTTACCGGGTCGATCAGGCGGGCGTTGGTGAAGAGGATCTCGCTCATGCCCAAGCTCCCCGGTCGTTCTTGGCCGCGGCGCGGTGCGCCTTGAGGTTGCGCGCCAGAAGGTCCATCGCGGCCATGCGGACGGCAACGCCCATCTCGACCTGCGTCTGGATCACCGAGCGGTTGATGTCGTCGGCGATGGTGCCGTCGATCTCGACGCCGCGGTTCATTGGTCCGGGGTGCATGACGATGGCATCCGGCTTGGCCCGCGAAAGCTTGGCCGCATCAAGGCCGAAGCGGTGATAATATTCCCGCTCGGAGGGGACAAAGCCGCCATCCATCCGCTCTTTCTGAAGGCGCAGCATCATCACCACGTCAACATCCTTGAGGCCCTTGTCCATGTCCTCATAAACCTCGACGCCCAGCTCGGCAGCGCCAGCAGGCATCAGCGTTGGCGGGGCGACAAGACGCACCCGGTTTTCCATCTTGCCCAGCAGCAGAATGTTCGACCGCGCCACGCGGCTGTGCAGAACATCGCCGCAAATGGCGATTGACAGGCGATGCAGCCGCCCCTTGGCGCGGCGGATCGTCAGCGCATCGAGAAGCGCCTGGGTCGGATGCTCATGCCGCCCGTCGCCCGCGTTCAATACGGCACAGTTGACCTTCTGCGCGAGAAGATCGACTGCCCCCGAGGCATTGTGGCGCACGACCAGAAGATCGGGATGCATGGCATTCAGCGTGAGCGCCGTGTCGATCAGGGTCTCGCCCTTCTTCACGCTCGACTGCGCCATCGCCATGTTCATCACATCCGCACCGAGCCGTTTGCCCGCGATCTCAAAGCTCGCCTGCGTGCGGGTCGAGTTCTCGAAGAACATATTGATCTGGGTGAGGCCGGCCAAAACATCGCGGTGGGCGATCCCGTCGCGATTCTCGTTCGCGTAGCGGTCAGCGAGATCAAGAAGCGTCGTGATTTCGTCCGGCGCGAGATGTTCGATGCCGAGGAGATGCTGGGCGCGAAAAGTCATATGACCCTCTGGATCGGATTTTCCTGCTTATAGAAAGCGCGCCGCGCCGCGGCAAGGCTGGTTTGGGGCGGCCGATTGCCCCTGCACATTGGCGCCGATCCGGCCTATCCTTGGTCTATGGAATCTCACGCGGAATATTGGGCCTCGCGGGCCGCGCTTGAATGGCAGGTCGAGATGGGGGCCGACGAGGCCATGCTCGACGCGCCCGCCGACCGCTATGCCGCCTCCGCCGAGGAAGCCGCGCCGCGTGAGGTGGCCAAACCGGCCCACCCCGTGCGGCCTCCGATTCCCGAGCCTGCGCCAGCCATTGACGCCCCCGCCATGGCCCGGGCCGCAGCCGCCCGCGCGGCAACGTTGGACGAGTTGCGCGAGGCGATTGCCGGCTTTGATCTGTGCGAATTGAAGCGGGGGGCGAAGAACACCGTTTTCAGCGATGGCAATGCCGCTGCCCGCGTGATGATCGTTGGTGAGGCGCCGGGGCGTGAAGAGGATATCGAAGGGCGGCCCTTCGTCGGCCGCGCCGGCCAGCTTCTCGACCGGATGTTTGAGGCCATCGGCCTGAGCCGGACAAGCCCCGATGCCGAGAGTGCGGCTTACATCACCAATGTCTCGCCGTGGCGTCCACCCTCGAACCGCACACCGGATGCGGCCGAGATCGGGATGCTCCTGCCCTTCGTGCAGCGGCATATCGAGCTGATTGATCCCGAGGTCGTGGTGATGCTGGGCAACACGCCCTGTCAGGCGCTGCTTGGCCAGACCGGCATCACCCGTCTTCGGGGTAACTGGACGCAAGTCTTGGGCAAGCCCGCTCTGCCGATGTTCCACCCCGCCTATCTTTTGCGTAACCCCGCCGCCAAACGCGAAGCCTGGGCCGATCTTCTGGCCCTCAAGGCGCGCCTCAAGTCCTGAAGAAAGCCTCCGATGAGCCGTATCGACGACAGCAAAGAGTTCCTCCCCGTCCGCATCGCCGTTTTGACGGTGAGCGACACCCGAACGCTGGCCGAAGATCGCTCGGGCGATACGCTCGTTGGCCGGATTGCCGAGGCGGGGCATATTCTCGCCGATCGCAAGATCATTCAGGACGAACGGGCGCAGATCGCCGATCAGCTTCGCGCGTGGTGCGCCGATCCCGAAATCGACGTGGTGATCTCGACCGGCGGCACGGGCCTCACGGGGCGCGACGTGACGGTCGAGGCGCACCGCGATGTCTATGAAAAGGAAATCGAGGCCTTTGCCACCGTCTTCACCATCGTCTCGATGCAGAAGATCGGCACCAGTGCCGTTCAATCCCGCGCGACGGGTGGCGTGGCCAATGGCACCTACCTTTTTGCCCTTCCTGGCAGCCCCGGCGCCTGCAAGGATGCCTGGGACGAGATCCTCAAGGCCCAGTTCGACTATCGCCACCGGCCCTGCAATTTTGTCGAGATATTTCCAAGGCTCGACGAGCACCTGCGGAGAAAATGATGCGCAGCTTCGACGAACTCTATGCGATTGCGGTTCAGCGCAAGGGAAGCAAGGAGGCGGTCGAGGCGCATTTGCCCAAGGCGAAGACCAAGGCCGAGCTGGCGGCGCTCCCCGATAGCCGCTGGCTTGCCGAAATGGCGCGGGCGATCTTTCAGGCGGGGTTCAGCTGGAAGGTGATCGAGGCCAAATGGCCGGGTTTCGAGGTGGCGTTCGAGGGGTTCGAGCCATCGCGTGTGGCGATGTATGGCGATGACGAGTTGGCCCGGCTCCTTGCCGACAAGGGGATCGTGCGGAACGGGCCCAAGATCGCGGCGGTGATCGAGAATGCCGTGTTCCTGACCGATCTGGCCCGAGAAAGTGGCTCGGCGGCCAAGGTTTTCGCCGAGTGGCCCGACGAAGATTACATAGGTTTTCTTGAATTCCTCAGGAAACGCGGCTCGCGGCTCGGCGGAAATACCGGCCAGAGGGTCTGTCGAGCGGTGGGCAAGCCGAGTTTCATCTTCAGCACCGATGTGGTTGCCCGTCTGATCGCCGAGGGCATCGTCGAGAAAGAGCCGTCATCCAAGCGCGAGCTGGCGGCGGTTCAGGCGGCGTTCAACGAGTGGAGCGCCCAATCGGGCCGTTCGCTGAGCGTGGTCAGCCGCCTTCTGGCGTTGACGGTCTAGCCGCCGGGGCAGCCGAGGATATCCACCGCGCGGTCACTGCCCAAAACGGTGATCCGCATGGCCGAACGGTTGAGCGCGATGGAATCGCCATAGAGGTTCATCATCTCGGCGCTCGCGGTCAGCACATCCCCGACACGGGCGGAGTTCGCCCCCGATACCCAGATGTCGCCGTCGCCCGATTCGATCACTACAACCTCGGGCGATCCCGCAGAGGGCATCGTCAGCTTGGCGGTGATCTTGAGGCCTTTCGCGGTGGGCTCGGCCTGACAGGTGACTGTCTCTACCTTGGCGGTTTCGGCCGAGACAGGCTGGTCGATCATAGCGGCAATGATGGCCGGAACCTTGCGGCCCTCCCCTTCAAGATCAAGTGAGAAATCGAAAGAGAAGGGTACGCATATCTCGTGACAGACGCCGATCTCGGCGTGGCCGGAAAGACGCGCGGGCGCGCCTGTGTCGGAGGGCCTGATCTCGATCGGAATGACGACCTGATCGTGATAGCCGATCACGTCGAGCCCCGCGTATTCGAAGACTTCCGGCACCGGCCAGTGGATCGCGAGATCGGCGACATTCTCGCTCCCGCTCCAGTCCCAATAGGGGGGGATCCCCGCCTCGCCCGGGGCGCGCCAGTAGGTTTTCCATCCGGGCTCGAGCGAGATTTCGACACCAATGTAATGGTGCCCGTCTGCAGTCTTCCAGCCCGGAAGGATGCGAACGGAAGCGGGCTCGCCTCCCTCGCTGGCAAGGAGCGGGGCGGGGGCGAGCAGGGCGAGGGCGGCAAGTAGGGTTTGAAACCGTATCATCGCGCCGACAATAGGAATTGTTGCGGCCAAGGAAAGTCACGTTGTGGCGAGGATCGCGTGTCCTGCCCCTTGAACGTGGCGGGGGAACACCACATCCTAAAGACATGAAGCAGGTTTCCTTGGATTTCACGGGCAAGATGCTGATCGCCATGCCGGGCATGGGGGATCCCCGGTTCGAGCATAGTGTTGTCTATATGTGCGCCCATTCCGACGATGGCGCGATGGGGCTGATCGTCAACAAGCCTGCCACCGACATCGGCTTTGCCGATCTTCTGGAGCAACTGGGTATCCCCGTCGGCGAAGGCCTGCGCGACATCCGCGTGCATTTCGGCGGGCCGGTCGAGCACGGGCGCGGGTTTGTGCTGCATTCGGCGGATTACGAGGCCGAGACAGGGACGATGAAGGTTGACGATCAGGTAGCAATGACCGCGACGATCGAAGTTCTAGAGCAGATCGCCAAGGGCGAGGGGCCTGCGTCGTCGATGTTGGCGCTGGGCTATGCCGGCTGGGGGCCGGGGCAGCTCGAGGACGAGATCGCCGCGAACGGCTGGCTCACCTGCGATGCAAGGTCCGATATCCTCTTTGGTCGCGCCAACGAGTATAAATGGACCGCCGCGCTCAAGACTTTGGGGATTGATCCGCTGATCCTCTCGGCCTCGGCGGGCCGCGCCTAGCCTTCCTCGCCAATCATTGCCGCGATGATCGCATGGGCGCTGTCGCTGTTCCAGTCGGCTCCGCCTGTCAGGCGGGCAACCTCACGCCCCTCGCGGTCGATCAGGATCGACACCGGCAGGCCCATCACGCCCATCTCGCGGGCGAGGCGCTGTTTGAGGTCGGTGTAGACGGGCATATCTTCGAGGCCGATTTCGGAGAGGAATTTCTCGATGGCAGGGGCGGGATTGCGCCCTGTGGCGATGGTGATCACCGCGAAATCCTCGGCGGGGAAAGCTTCGCTCAAAGCGGCGATCGAGGGCATTTCCTCGCGGCAGGGGGCGCACCACGTCGCCCAGAAGTTCACCAAAAGCACCTTGCCTTCGAAATCGGCCAAGGTGACGTCGCCCTCGGGGCCGGTAAAGGGCAGGGCGCTGACCGCAGCAGGTTCCGCGTGAACCGCAAGCTTCATCATGTCGCCTTCGCGCAGTTCCTCAAGCGCCGACCCTGCAATCGCCACGTTTGCAACGAGGGCAAGCGCCGTATAAAGAACCGCTGACTTCACTATCCGCATAGGACCTCCGACATGACCAAGACCTCGAACCAGATGTGGGGCGGGCGGTTCGCTTCCGGGCCGGACGCGATCATGGAAGCGATCAACGCCTCGATCGGGTTCGACAAGCGACTCGCCGCGCAGGATATCGCCGGCTCGCGGGCCCACGCAGCGATGCTCGCCGCGCAAGGCATTGTTACGGATAAGGACGCCGAGGCCATTCGGGAAGGGCTCCTCACCATTTTGTCAGAAATCGAGGGCGGAAAGTTCGAGTTTTCGACCGCGCTTGAAGACATCCACATGAATGTCGAGGCGCGGCTGAAGGATATGATCGGCGCGCCTGCGGGCCGTTTGCACACGGCGCGGAGCCGCAACGATCAGGTGGCCGTCGATTTCCGCCTCTGGGTGCGCGATCAATGTGACGCCGCCGATCAGGCGCTTGCGGCCCTGATGCAAGCGCTTCTGGGGCAGGCCGAGGCAGGGGCCGATTGGGTGATGCCGGGCTTTACCCACCTGCAAACGGCCCAGCCGGTGACCTGGGGCCACCATATGCTCGCCTATGTCGAGATGTTCGCCCGCGACCGGAGCCGATTTGCCGATGCCCGCCGCCGGATGAACGAATCCCCGCTTGGCGCGGCTGCCTTGGCCGGCACCTCCTTCCCGATCGACCGCCACGCCACGGCAGAGGCGCTGGGCTTTGACCGGCCGACCGCGAACAGCCTCGATTCCGTCTCCGACCGCGATTTCGCGCTCGAATTTCTCGCGGCCTCCTCGATCTGCGCCATGCACCTGTCGCGCTTTGCCGAAGAGTTGGTGATCTGGTCTTCGGCCCAGTTCCGTTTCGTCGCCATGTCGGATCGCTGGTCGACCGGCTCGTCGATCATGCCGCAAAAGCGCAATCCCGATGCGGCCGAACTGATCCGCGCCAAGATCGGCCGGATTTTCGGGGCCAATGTGGCGCTGATGACGGTGATGAAGGGCCTGCCGCTGACCTATTCGAAGGATATGCAGGAAGACAAAGAGCAGGTTTTCGATGCCGCCGACAGCCTGATGCTGGCGCTGGCCGCGATGACCGGCATGGTCAGCGACATGACCGCCAACCGCCCCAATCTCAAGGCGGCGGCTTCGTCGGGCTTCTCGACCGCGACCGATTTGGCCGATTGGTTGGTGCGCGAATTGAACCTGCCGTTCCGCGATGCCCACCATGTGACCGGCTCTCTGGTGGCGGTGGCCGAGGGCAAGGGCTGCGATCTGCAGGACTTGACGCTGGAAGATATGCAGGCTGTTCATGCAGGCATTCGCGCCGATGTGTTCGACGTTCTGGGCGTGGAAAACTCGGTCGCCTCGCGCATGAGCTATGGCGGCACCGCGCCGGTGCGCGTGCGCGAACAGATCGCCCGCTGGAAAGAGGCGCTGAAATGAGAGCGGCTCTCCTGCTCCTCGCCCTTTTGGCGGCCTGTGGCGCCGATGGCCCGCCCTTGAAGCCCACCGTCAACCTCGCGGCGCAGGAGGCCAACTGATGCCGCCCCTGCGCCTCGCCTATCTCGCGCTGGCAATCTGGGGCGCGGTGCATCCGATGATCTATTATTCCCGCTGGCTCAACGAAAATGGCGGAGGGTTTGGCGGGATGCTCGAGGCGTGGCACGCGAATTACGCCACAGCCGGTCTCGTTCTCGACCTCTTCATCGCGGCCATAGCCCTGACACTTTGGATCGTCGTCGAGACTTGGGTTCGCAAGAACTGGATCGCGCTTCTCGCCATTCCGGCGACCTTCCTCATTGGCGTCAGTTGCGGCCTGCCGCTCTTCCTTTTTCTCCGCACCCGCCCGATCACCTGATCGGCCCTTGGGCTTGGCCCGTAATCTGTTATGACGCTGCGGAAGATTCCTCAGAGGCGCGCATGGACCACTTTCTCTATCGCAACGGCCAGCTCTTTGCCGAAGATGTGCCGGTGGCCGAGATTGCGGCCTCGGTCGGGACGCCGGTCTATATCTATTCGACCGCCACGCTCCTGCGCCATTTCGGCCTCTTCGATCAGGCCCTTGCGGGGATGCCGCATCTTGTCTGCTTTGCGATGAAGTCGCTTTCAAACGTCGCCGTGCTGCGCGTTTTGGGGCAAGCGGGGGCGGGGATCGACGTTGTGTCGGTCGGAGAATATCTGCGGGCCAAGGCGGCGGGCGTTCCGGGCGAGCGGATCGTCTTTTCCGGCGTCGCCAAGACTCGCGAGGAAATGCGGATCGCACTTGAGGGCGGCATCCGCCAGTTCAACGTCGAAAGCGAACCCGAGATGGAAGCGCTGAGCGAAGTTGCCTCGGCGCTGGGCGTCGTCGCGCCGATTGCGGTGCGGGTGAACCCCGACGTCGACGCCAAAACCCACGCCAAGATCGCCACGGGCAAATCGGAGAACAAGTTTGGCATCCCGATCGCCAAGGCGCGCGGCGTCTATGCCCGCGCCGCAGCCCTGCCCGGCATCAGGGTCGTCGGGATCGACGTGCATATCGGCAGCCAACTGACCGACCTTGAGCCCTTCCGCCTTGCCTATCGCAAGGTCGCGGCGCTGACCGAGGCGCTCAGGGCCGATGGCCACCAGATCGAGCGGCTCGACCTCGGCGGTGGCCTTGGCATTCCCTATGAGCGCTCCAATGCGGCTCCGCCGCTGCCCGAGGATTATGGCCGGATGATCGCCGAAGAGGTGGGCCACCTCGGCTGCGAGATCGAGATCGAACCGGGCCGCCTGATCGCCGGCAATGCCGGGCTGATGGTGTCAGAGATCATCTATGTCAAGGAAGGCGAGGGGCGGGATTTCCTCATCCTCGACTCCGCGATGAACGATCTCGTGCGCCCAGCCATGTATGACGCGCATCACGATATTGTGCCGGTGGTTGAGGCCGCGCCGGGTGCCGAACAGCGGGCCTATGATGTGGTCGGCGGGATCTGTGAAACTGGCGATACCTTTGCCCGCGGCCGGATGATGCCGCCGGTGAAGGCGGCTGATCTTGTCGCCTTCCGCTCGGCGGGCGCCTATGGCGCAGTGATGGCGAGCGAGTATAACTCGCGCCCGCTGATCCCCGAGGTCTTGGTCGATGGCGACAAGTGGGCCGTGATCCGCCGTCGCCCGTCCTACGACGAGATGATCGCTCGGGATATCATCCCCGACTGGCTCTAGCTGCCGGCCTTGTCTTTCATAAGGGTTATGAGATCCTGCATCCGCAGATCGACCCATAGCCGCAGATCATTCACCAGATCGACATAGTCTGACAGGATCGGCGCTGCTGATGGCACGGTTTCTGCAAGCCGCGGCGCTAGGTTGTAGACGATCAGCGCAAGGATCGCGGCGAGTAGCATCAGACTGAAACCGAGACGAAATCCCGAGCGCTGGCCTTTCTCACGCTTCTCAATCACTTCCGGCTCTTCAGTTCTGCGCTCGTCGGTCGAGCGGAGGCTGGAATTAAAGTCCTCGATGTCTGGCAGAAGATCGCTGCGCGAGCCGGCTCCGACTTTGGAAGGCAGTGGTGCCATTTCCCCTTTGAGCCGCGCCATGCGGCGGCGGACCTCTTCGACCCTCCGGGATTCCTGATCGGGTTCATCGTCGATGCCAAGGTCGGGCTGGCTCTGAAGCCCGGTCGCAGCCTCTTCGCGGCGCTGCGCCTCTTCCCGAGCAGCTTCTTCTTTCAGAATATCAGCGACCGATGGGGAGAGAGCCTTGCGCTCTCTCGGCGGCGGCGAAACCGAGAGGTCATCTTCATCAAGGTCGTCAAACTCATCGGCTTCTTGTTCCGGCGGAGCTGGGATAGCGGTCTGATGCGGAGCCGGGCGGCCTTCCTCTTCGGATGCCGATACGCCGGGGCGTTCAAACCATGTGAAGCCGCAGTTCGAACATTGAACATCCCGCCCTCCGGAGGGAATGACATCATCCGGGACTTCGTATTGTGCGCCGCAGTTGGGGCAAATCAACCGCATCCGAATTGTCCTTTCCGCTCGATTGGTCTCGGCAGTTGCCTGCTCCGACAGTTTTTGTCTACCAGTTAGGGTCGGGCACGCCAAGAGTTTGCACGCTCAGACACACGGCACGATTGATGTTGCGGGTCTTTTTGGGCAGAACCGATGCAATCGACGAAAAAGGGGCCATCTGTGATCGAACTCGAAAGAGTTGCCTATACCTACGGCGGCGCCGAGCTTTTCGCCGACCTCTCGATGACGCTTGCCCCCGGATCGTTCCATTTTCTCACCGGCCCGTCCGGCGCCGGTAAGACCACCCTGCTCAAACTGTGCTACGGCGAGTTGATCGCAACTGCAGGGATGGTGCGGATATTCGGGCAGAACACACGCGAGATGGACCGCGACCAGATCGCTCTGGCACGCCGACGCATCGGGGTCGTGCATCAAGATTGCCAGTTTCTCGATCATCTGCCGATGGCCGAAAACGTGGCCCTGCCTCTCACTGTGTCCGGCCGGCAAGAGGAGGCCGACGAATACCTCGAGGATTTGTTGGGATGGGTCGGCCTTTCGGGTCAGGCGAGCCAGCTTCCGCCCCAGCTTTCTGGTGGCGAACGGCAAAGGGCGGCGCTGGCGCGGGCGGTGATCATGTCGCCCGAGGTTGTCATTGCCGACGAGCCGACGGGCAACATCGATTGGGAGATGTCTCAACGGCTCCTGACGTTGCTGGTAGAGCTCAACAAGATGGGCAAGGCCGTGTTGGTCGCCACCCATGATCTCAACCTGATCCGCGCTGCAAAAACCCAGGTTTCGGCCCGTGTTTTGCGTTTGCGTGGCGGGCAATTACAGGCGGCGGGGGCTGAACTGTGAGCGATTGGACCTCCGTCCTTGTAGGTGATCCCCGCGCCGACCGCATGGTTCCGAAAACGGGGTTTACGGTTCAGCTGACGGTTTTCAGCGCTGCCGCGATGGCCTTTTTGGCTGTTTTTGCGCTGGCGCTGTCGCTTGCGACCGAACGATTGGCTGATCGCTGGTCGGCCGAGCTGGCCCGCACATCGACCCTTCGGATCTCGGCGCCACAGGATCAGATTACCGCCCAAACCGAGGCCGCCTTGCGGGTCTTGCAGACAACGCCCGGCGTCGGCTCGGCGCGAGCGCTGAGTGACGAGGAACAGATTGCCCTTCTCGAGCCGTGGTTCGGGCCCGATCTGCCCGTGGCCTCGCTGCCGATCCCACGTTTGATCGAGATTGTCGAAGTTGGCGACGGCTTTGACGCGACCGGCCTTCGGGCCCGCCTTCAGGCTGAGGTGCCGGGCGCTGTTCTTGACGATCACACGCGCTGGCGGGCGCCACTCGTGGCTGCGGCCGACAGGCTTCGAGCGCTTGGCTTTCTCTCGCTGGCGCTGATCGGCGGTGCGACAGGGGCGATGATCACGCTGGCCGCCCAAGCCGCCCTTTCGGCCAATGCCCAAGTCATCCGCGTGATGCGGCTTGTCGGGGCGACCGATGCCTTCATCGCCGGCGCCTTCGTGCGGCGCTTTACACTACGGGCCTTTACCGGCTCTGCATTCGGGGCCCTCGCCGGCGCTGCAGGGATCTTCTTTCTTCCCGAAGCCGACGTGGCGGGCGGCTTTCTGACCGGGCTTGGGTTTGAGGGTTTGCACTGGCTTTGGCCCCTCGCAATTCCTCCGCTGGCGGGCGCCGTGGCCTACGTCGCAACCCGTGCCGCCGCATTCCGCCGTTTGAAGGAGCAATCATGAGATACGCCATCCAGTGGGTTCGCTCACTTGTGTTCAATATCCTGATGTATGTGGCGATGGTGCCCTACGCGATCTTGTATCTTCCCTGGGCCGTTTTTGATCGGCGTGGCGCGGTTGCTGCGGCGCATGGCTGGACCGGATTTGTGCTTTGGACGGCGCGCTGGCTCATCGGGCTGAAGGTGGAATACCGGGGCACCCCACCAACGGACGCGGTCATGGTGGCGCCCAAGCATCAATCGTTTTTCGATATCATCGCGATCTACAACGCCATCCCGCGCGGCAAATTCATCATGAAGCGCGAGCTGCTCTGGACGCCTATCGTTGGGCAATATGCCCTCATGGTGGGCTGTATTCCCGTCAATCGTGGCAAGCGGGCGCAGGCGATCAAGAAGATGCTTGCCGACGTCAAGGCTGGCCGTGCCGATCCCGGTCAACTGGTGATCTACCCGCAAGGCACGCGCGTTCTCCCCGGCGTCAAGAAACCCTACAAGACTGGTGCCGGGGTTCTTTATCAAGAGCTTGGTCAGGATTGTGTTCCGGTTGCCTGCAGTGTCGGCGTGTTTTGGCCCAAGCGTGGCGTCTATCGCAAGCCGGGAACCGCGGTGGTCGAGTTCCTTCCCAGAATTCCCGCCGGCAAGCCGATCCCGGAATTCATGCAAGAGCTTGAAGAGGTTGTCGAAACGCGATCGGACGAGCTGATGAGAGAGGCAGGCTGGAGGCCGGAGGCGGAGGCGCAGGCGTGAAGAGCGTGAGCGATATTGCCGAACTGGAGGCCTTCTATGGCCTGCCGGTCCCGGCCTCGCTTGACAAAGTCCGCACCACGTTGACTGCCGCCTATCGCAAATGGATCGAAGCCAGCCGTTTTATGGTCATCTCGACAGTGGGGCCAGAAGGCACCGATGCGAGCCCGCGCGGCGATGGTGGGCCGGTGGCCCGGATCGTGGACGACAAGACCATCTGGATCCCCGACTGGCTAGGCAACAACCGCATAGACACCCTGCGCAACATCGTCCGCGATGGTCGGGTAAGCCTGATGTTTCTGGTGCGCGGGTCGGGCAATGTTGTGCGGGTGAACGGCCGCGCGCGCGTGACTGTCGAACCGGGCGCGACAGGCCAGTTTGTCCAAAAAGGCAGGCATCCCCGCTCTGTTGTCATTGTCGAGGTAGAGGAGGCCTACTTCCAATGCGCCAAGGCGATCCTGCGATCCGGCCTTTGGACAGGCAACGACGATAGCCCGCTTGTCCCGACAGCGGGCGAGTTCCTGCGCGAGGTTCGGTCGGACTTTGACGCCGAGACCTATGACGCCAGCTATGCCGAGCGCGCAAAAGACAAGTTCTGGTAGGGTAGGGCGCCCGATCTAGGCGGCAAGACCCTTGGAGCCAAGCGCGAGATACTTCTTGCGCCGCCCGTCGCGGATTTCCTTGCCTTTGCGGCCCTTGAATTCGGCCAGCATCGCGCGGATCGCGTCGCCCACGGCGGCGATGGTGGCCTCCTTGTTGCGGTGCGCTCCGCCCACGGGCTCGGGGATGATCCGGTCGCAGACGCCCAGTTCGGCAAGGTTCTGGGCGGTCAGGCGCAGCGCTTCGGCGGCTTCGCGCATCTTGTCGGCGTCTTTCCATAGGATCGAGGCGCAGCCCTCGGGCGAGATCACCGAATAGATCGAATGTTCAAGCATCGCCACGCGGTTGGCGGTGGCAAAGGCCACGGCGCCGCCCGAGCCGCCCTCGCCGATGATGACGCTGATCAGCGGCACCTTCACCTGAAGGCATTTCTCGGTCGAACGGGCGATGGCTTCGGACTGGCCGCGCTCTTCGGCGCCCTTGCCGGGATAGGCGCCGGGCGTATCGACAAGGGTAACGATCGGGATGCCGAACTTGTCGGCCAATTCCATCAGGCGGATCGCCTTGCGATAGCCCTCGGGGCGGGCCATGCCGAAATTGTGCTCGATCCGGGTTTTCGTATCGAAACCCTTCTCGTGGCCGATCACCATGACAGGCGTGCCGTCAAGCCGCGCGAGGCCGCCCATCACGGCATGATCGTCGGCGAAATTGCGGTCGCCGGCGAGCGGCGTGTATTCGGTAAAGAGCGTGTCGATATAGTCACGGCAATGCGGCCGGTCGGGGTGGCGGGCCACCTGACATTTCCGCCAGGCCGAAAGATCGGCATAAAGGCTCTTGAGCAGATCGGCTGCCTTCTTGTCGAGCGCCGCCGCCTCTTTCTCGATATCCATCTCCTCGTTGGCCCGCGCCATGGCGCGCAGCTCTTCGGCCTTGCCTTCGATTTCCGCGAGAGGCTTTTCGAATTCGAGGTAGTTGGTCATCCGCTCACTCCACTGGGATCATGCCGATATAAGGGGTGGGAGCCGGCGAATGCAACTCGCGATCCGCCCCTAGCGCGCGCCCCATGTGTCGCTGAGCCTGTAGCCTTCCGGCCAGGGGTCGGACGGATCGAGCATGTGTTGATGCGTTCCTGTGATCCACGCCCGCCCCGAGATTTCGGGCCGGATCGCGGGGCGGTCGCCCACTTGGGCAGTGCCGAGGATCCTTCCTTTGAATTGGGAGTTGATCAGCGACGTCGCCGTTAGCGTGTCGCCAACGCCCATAAGGCCGCGTGCAGCCAGCACAGCCATGCGTGCCGAAAGCGCTGTGCCGGTGGGCGAGCGGTCAACCTTGCCGGGCCGGATCGCCACGGCGGAACGGGCCTCAAAGGCGCCATTCCCGCCTGACAGAGGGCCGGCGAAGAGACAGAAGGAAAAATGCCGCCAGTCCGGGTTTTCGGGGTGATCAAAGCCCAGCGCTTCGTTTGCCGCGGCGGTGATCCGCACGCCAAGGCGGGCGATATCATGCGCTTCGTCCGGCACGAGCGACAGGCCGAGAGCCTCTGCATCGACGATCACGAAACTGTCGCCGCCATAGGCGGTATCGACGGTCAGGGTTCCAAGCCCGTCAACCTCGAGCGGGGCATCGAGGCGGGCGGCAAAGCTTGGCAGGTTCTCGACATAGATGCGCTCGGCCTTGCCGTTGCGGCAGTCGGCACGGACCTGCACAAGCCCGCCGGGCGCTTCGAGGATCATCCGTGTCTCGGGCTCGGTCATCTTGATGATGCCCGAGTCGAGCAGAACCGTCGCCACGCAGATCGAGTTGGATCCCGACATCGGCGGCGTATCTTCGGGCTCCATGATGATGAAGGCGGCGTCGGCACGCGGATCTTTTGGCGGGACGAGAAGGTTGACGTGCCGGAACACGCCGCCCCGAGGTTCGTTCAGAACGAAATTTCGCAAAGTTCCGTCGCGGGCGATCCAGCGGCTTTGTTCCCAGAGGGTCTCGCCCGGCGGCGGCGCGACACCGCCGACGATCACGTCGCCCACCTCGCCTTCGGCATGTGCGGAAATCACATGGATTGTCTTTGTCGTGCGCATGGCGGCCTCAGGGGTTGGGGCATTCGCCTTTGCCTAGCATGGGGACGCGCGGCAAAGCTATCGCGCTATTGGCCCGCGATCAGCTCGGCTTGGCGCACGATCACCTCGGCCTGCCGCATCGAGGCGATGTCGATCAGCTTGCCCTTGTAGGTCGTCGCACCTGCGCCGGCCTTCTTCGCCTCTTCCATCGCCGCAAGGATCGCGCGGGCGTCGGCCACGGCCTCGTCCGACGGGGTAAAGACCTCGTTGGCAAGCGCCACCTGCTTGGGGTGGATCGCCCATTTGCCAACCATGCCGAGCGTGGCCGAGCGCAGCGCTTGGGCGCGGAAGCCTTCGTCATCCGAGAAATCGCCGAACGGGCCATCGACCGGCAAAATGCCGTGGGTCCGGCAGGCGGCGACGATGGCGGTCTGGGCCCAGTGCCAGGGGTCGGACCAGTATTTCTGCCCCTCGCGGAGCATATAGTAGTTCTCTTGCGTTCCGCCGATGCCGGTTGTCGCCATGCCCATGGAGGCCGCGAAATCGGCCGCCCCTAGGCTCATCGCCTGAAGGCGGGGCGAGGCGGCGGCGATTTCCTCGACATGGGCGATGCCGGCGGCGCTTTCGATGATGACCTCGAAACTGATCGGCTTGGTGCGGCCCTTGGCGCGTTCGACTGCCGTCACCAGCGCATCGACGGCATAGAGATCGGCGGCGCAGCCGACCTTGGGGATCATGATCTGATCGAGCCGATCCGAGGCGTTTTCCAGAAGATCGACGACATCGCGATACCAATAGGGCGTATCAAGGCCGTTGATCCGCACCGAGAGCGTCTTGCGGCCCCAGTCGATATCGCCGATCGCCTCGATGATGTTCTTGCGGGCCTGCGCCTTGTCGTCGGGGGCGACCGAATCCTCGAGATCGAGGTTGATCACATCCGCCGCACTCGCCGCCATCTTCTCGAAAATCGCCGGGCGCGAGCCGGGGCCGAACAGCTGGCAGCGGTTGGGGCGGGCGACGGGGGCGGGCTGGATGCGGAAGGACATGGTTCGCCTTGTAATCTTGTTGCGCGGATGGGTCGGGGTTTTGGTAGATTATTGCGTCCAATGCTGCAAGTGCGAATTTGCAGATGCAGCAAAGCGCAAAGAGTCGCGTCTCAGACTTCTTGACGCCCACTGACACACAGGTCAGAGCTTTGGCAACTCTTGGAGGACCTCAAAATGACCCGCACCGTCTATGTCAACGGAAGCTATCTGCCGGAAGCCGAAGCCACCGTTTCGATCTTTGATCGCGGGTTCCTGATGGCGGACGGGGTTTATGAGGTGACGTCGGTTCTGGGCGGCAAGCTGATTGATTTCGGCGGCCACGCCGCGCGGCTCGAGCGCTCGCTTTCCGAACTCGACATGGCCTGCCCCGTGACGATGGAGGCTCTTCTCGAGATCCACCGCGAGCTCGTGCGCCTCAACAACATCGACGAGGGCCTGATCTATCTCCAGATCACCCGCGGCAATCCCGGGGACCGTGATTTCGCCTTCCCCGATCCGGACCAAACGCCCTCTACCATCGTTCTCTTCACCCAAGCCAAGCCCGGCCTTGCCGACAACCCGACCGCGAAAAAGGGCCTCAAGGTCATCAGCATCGACGATATCCGCTGGGGTCGCCGCGATATCAAAACCGTTCAGCTTCTCTACCCTTCCATGGGCAAGATGATGGCCAAGAAGGCGGGCGTGGATGACGCCTGGTTTGTCGAGGATGGCAAGGTCACCGAGGGCACCTCGAACAACGCCTATATCGTCAAGGGCGGCAAGATCATCACCCGCGATCTTTCTAGCGATATCCTGCATGGCATTACCCGCGCCGCCGTTCTCCGTTTCGCCCGCGAGGCGCAGATGGAGATTGAGGAGCGGGCCTTCACCGTGGCCGAGGCGCAGGGCGCGGACGAGGCCTTCATCACCTCGGCCAGCGCCTTTGTCTTGCCGGTGGTCGAGATCGACGGCGTGGCATTGGGCGGTGGAGCCCCCGGCCCTGTCGCCACCCGCCTGCGCGAGATCTATCTCGACGAAAGCCGCAAAGCGGCGGTCTAGCCGATCCGGTAGCTCGAGGCGGTGACCCCGCCGAAAAGATCGGTGTCGTGATAAACCCGCGTCGCCTTTTCCCCTTCGGCCGCGCCGAGGGCGGCAAAGAGCGGCACGAAATGATCCTCGCGCGCGTGGCAGACGCGGGCATAGGGCGCGCTTTCCCAGTCGATCAGCGCGGCTGTGCGCTGATCCGGCGCCATCGCCATCACATCGCCAAGCCACGCGTCAAAACCCGCCGAGGGCTCTTTCGCGCCCGGCCCGAAGAGGCGCAGGTTGTGATAGCTGAGGCCCGAGCCGACGATCAGCACGCCTTCATCGCGCAGGGGCGCGAGGGCGCGGCCTAGGGCGAAATGCAGCGCCGGATCATAGCCGCGCTTCATCGAGACCTGAAAGACCGGCACATCCGCCTCAGGATACATCACATAGAGCGGCGCGAAGGTGCCGTGGTCAAAGCCTTGGGCATCGTCGAGATGGGTCGGAAGGCCAGCCGCTGAAATCAGCTCTGCCGTCCGTTCGGCAAGCGTGGGTGCGCCGGGGGCGGGATAGACGATCTTATAGGTCTCGTCGGGGAAGCCGGAATAGTCATAGATCATCGGCGGGTTGGCGGAATGCATCACCGCGAAATCCGCGCCTTCCCAATGGCCCGAGATGACGAGCACGGCTTTTGGCTTGACGCCAATCTCTTCCGGCATCCGCTTGAGCGAAACCTCGAGGTTGGCAAGCTGCCGCCGCATCCCCTCGAGCCAGGGCCAGGGGCCGCCGCCGTGGGAAATGAAATAGGTGGGTAATCTGCCCGACATCTGGGGTCTCCATCCGTTCTGAAATCGGATTGAAGATAGACCTGCAGACGTGTCACGAACAGGCGCTGTTGCTGCACAGGCGCTGTGCGGCGGCGCGGAGCCTAGTCTTTCTTGCCCACGTTTTCGGCGAAAGCCTTCTTAAACGCCTTCTGCTTGTCGGGACCGGCCTCTGTCTGGTTCTGCGCGCGCCACGCGTCGTAGGGCATCCCGTAATAGATATCTCGCGCCTCATCCTTGGTCATCTCGATGCCGCGCTCATTGGCGGCCTCCTGATACCAGCGCGACAGGCAGTTGCGGCAGAAACCGGCGAGGTTCATCATGTCGATGTTCTGCACATCGGGCCGCTTTTCCATCAGGTGATGGCGCAGGGCGCGAAAGGCGGCGGCTTCGATCTCGGTCCGGGTCTGGTCGTCCATTGGGGGCTCCGATCACTCTTCTCTCTGATTTTAGGGTCTTGCCTCAGTTATTGCCAGAGCGGCCGACTAGCGCAGGCGCTCGGCGAGAAAGTCGAAGACAAAGCGCAGGCGGCGGCTGTGGTGGATCTCGCGGTGTGCCACCAGCCAGACAGGAAAGGCGAAAGCCGCGTGATCCTTGAGCGCACGCGCCATCGCCGGATCGGCGTCGCCTACCCGCTCGTCGATCATGGCGAGGCCCAGGCCGAGCTTGGCCATGGCCCACATCGCCATATAGCTCGAGCAGCTGAGCCGGATATTGGCTTTGCTGACAGGGATACCCAGCTGGTTCAGCGCGCCGAGGAAGGTCTCGAACTCCTGCGGTCCGACGATATCAGCCTTGGCAAGGTCGGCCGGGCCACGCAGGGGCGCGAGCGAGGCGATGTAGTCGGGCGTGCCATAAAACCGCGCCGCGGCCTCGCGCAGGCGGCGGGCGACGAGATCGGGCTCGGTGGGGCGGAAATTGCGGATGGCGATATCGGCCTCGCGGCGCATCAGGTCGGCGGTGGAATTGTCGGAGATGATCTCGACCGTGATGCGAGGCTCGGCCTGCCGAAGCTCTTGCAGGATGGGTGGCAAGAGGGTGCCGGCATAGAGGTCGGACGCCGAAATCGTTACGTTTCCGGCCATGGCTTCGTTCTGAGCATAGGCCGACATGGAAAACCGGCTCGCGGCATCGGCCATTTCGCGCACATGGGCGACCAGGTCGTGGCCCGCGGGGGTCAGCTGAAGGCCGCGCCCGAAGCGTTCGAAGAGAACAACGCCAAGCTCTTGCTCGAGCGCGTCTACCTGCCGCCCGAGCGTCGGTTGCGCCATTCCAAGCGCGCGGGCGGCCGCGGATAGCGAGCCTTCCTCGGCGGTGATGAGAAACGCCCTCGCCCGGTTCCAATCGAATTTTACTGATCGCCAATCCATGCGTTTGTGCATAGCAGATCGGCAACATAGGTCAATTTCCTATAAGTGTCGCTCGGCCTATGAAGGCCCCACCGCGCCAAAGTCGGGGGCGGACATCGACTTCACAGCTTGAACCAACCGGCGGGCAAAGCGCCCCGGCGGACCGGTGAAGGCTTGCCTGAACAAGGAGAATTGAAATGAACTTCCTCACCGACCCGCTGTCGCGGGGCTATGCCCGAGTGACCGGGCTTTTCTATGCAATCATCGCCGTGGCGGGTTTCTTTGCCATCCTCTATGTCCCGAACCAGCTTTTCACCCCCGGTGATGGCGCGGACTCCCTTGCCGCGATTGCCCGCGAATGGTGCCTGTTCCGGGCCGGGGTTGCCGGCGATGTGGCGGTCATGCTGGCCGAGCTTGGGGCAACGACCATGCTCTATTTCATGTTCCGCCATGTGAACCATACTCTCAGCGTCGCCGCCGCCTTGGCGCGGCTTCTGATGGTCGCGGTCATGGCGACGATGCTGTTCTTCTATGCCGGTGCTCAGGCGCTTGCTGACGGCGTTATCACAGGTCTGGCCGAGGAAACCCGCGCCGCCCTTGGCCTCTTGCTTCTCACGATGCACGACACCGGCATCATGATCTGGCAGCTGTTCTTCTGGGTTCACCTGCTGATCCTCGGACAGCTCGTGGCGCGCTCGGGCCTATATCCGCGCCTTCTTGGTCACGCGATGAGCCTTGGATCCTTCGGTTATCTCTTCGACAGCATCAACAAGTTCATCAGGCCTGACGGCTCGATGCTGGGGGATCTCACCGGCCTTCTGCTCATCGTCGTCTCGATCGCCGAGATCGGCTTTGCCCTCTGGCTCATCATCCGCGGTCCGCGCCGCGCCTGAGCCAAAGCGCGGGCAGAAATGCCCGCGCCTCTCTCCCCAATCCAAGGAACCCTTCCATGAAACGTATTTGCATCATCGGCATTTCCGGCAAGCTCGGGCAGTATATGGCCGAACACGCCCTGTCCCTCGGCTATGAGGTCAACGGGGTCTGCCGCCCGGAAAGCGCCCACAAGCTGGCTCGGTTCGGCGACCGGATCAAACTGTTCCCCGGCAGCACCGACAGCCGCCCCACCATCGCCCGCGCGGTGCAGGGTTGCGATGGGGTTTTGACTGTCCTCGCGCCGTGGGGCATCAACAATTACGCCAGCGGAACCGCATGCGCCGTTCTTGACAGCGCAGAGCCCGACGCGCGGCTCGTCTTTTCATGCGGCTGGCACATCACCCGCGACGGGAAGGATAGATACTCTCTTAAACTGAAAGCTATCGTTGCGATTTTCGGGGGATTGGCCCGACTTGTTCGTGCAGTGGATGTCAAAGACCAGATCCGCGCGACCAACATGATCTTTGCCTCTGATCGGCTATGGACAGTCGTGCGCGGATCGGACCTTGAAGAAGGTGAGAGCCAAGGTCTGCCGGTCTGGTCGCGCCATGTTGGTGATCCGGTTCTGGCATCAAACCTCACCCGCAGGACCGACTTCGCCCTTTTCATGGTCCATGCCCTCACCGATGACCGGCTGATCCATGAAGCACCTGCGATCGTTGGCCGTGCCTCGGCGTCTGCGCGCAATCACGCGGATCGGGCCGCTTCCGTTCCGGCCTAGGTTAGAGGCCGCTCGCCGCAAGCACTTCGTTCAGGATCGGGGCGAGCCGCTGGGCCCAAGCCTGTTGCGCTTCTGGCGTCTTGATCAGGTCGTTGCGGATCTCGATGAGCACATTCGGCCGGCCCGCCTGAAGCGCGTGCCGGTCGATCGCGTCTCCGGGCAGGTGGCCATTGTAGGGTTCGTTGTCGCCCACACAGAGATCGGACTCCTTCTGAAGGCGACTGATCAGCATATCTGCGAGCCGCGTGTCGAGATGGGAATGCAAGATACCGATTTGCCAGGGCCGAGGCGGGCGCCCCCGCAGCTGGGGTGTAAAGCTGTGAACGGCACAGATCACCCGATCGTCGCGCGCGGCGGCCAACATGGAATAAGTGGCATGATAGGGCCGGTAGAGCCGGTTGAGGCGGAGCTCGAGGTCTTCGTGGTTGGCATTTCGGTTGGCGGGAATGATCGTCCCGTCATAGAGCCGCATCAGAAGGGTCGGATCGTCTTCGCCGCGGTTAGGATCAATCACGAGCCTTGAGAAGCGCGACAAGACAGCCGGGGCATCCAGAAGATCAGCCAGAGCTCGCGTGACACCGGCTGCACCGACATCGAAAGCAATGTGCCGCGCCATATCGTCAGCACAGATCCCCAGATCGCCGCCGTTGATCCAGTCGGGCACGCGATTGCAGGCGTGATCGCAGGTCAAGAGCCAACGCGAGGGGCGATCCTCTCCGATGATTTCAAAGGATTCGTTCTGCATGTGGCGGTTTGGCCCTGTCATCCAAGTTGCGCTGCAAATAGGCTAGTTGCCGAAAGAAGTGAATTGCGCAATAAGGGCGCCAAAGGCGATGTTAGCGATAACAACGTCAGCCAGCATAGAACGAGGACCCGTCCGATGAGACGTCACCGCAAAGTCAAGATTGTCGCCACACTCGGCCCGGCGTCCAACGATTACGAAATGATCCGCGCGCTTTTTGAGGCTGGTGCCGATGTCTTCCGGCTCAATATGAGCCACGGGGATCATTCCGAAATTGCCGCCCGTCACGCGATCATCCGCAAGGTCGAGCAAGATCTTGGCTCGCCGATTGCCATTCTGGCCGATCTTCAGGGTCCGAAGCTTCGCGTTGGCACTTTTGCGAATGGCGAGGAAGAGTTGGTTATCGGCCAGGCCTTCCGTCTCGACCTCAAGGACGAACCCGGCAGCAACAAGCGCGTTCTTCTTCCGCACAAGGAAATCTTTGATGCGCTCGAGCCGGGCGCGACGCTTCTCGTCAACGACGGCAAGATTCGCCTCCGCGTGAAGGATTGCGGCCGCGATTTCGCCGATTGCGTTGTCGAGGTCGGTGGAACGATTTCCAACCGCAAGGGTGTCAACGTTCCTGACGTGGTTCTGCCGCTGGCCGCTCTGTCCGCCAAGGACCGCAAAGACCTTGAGTTTGTCTGCGAGCTTGGTGTCGATTGGCTGGCGCTCTCATTCGTGCAGCGCCCGGCCGATGTTGAAGAGGCCCGCAACCTCGCCAAAGGGCGTGCTGCGATCCTGTCGAAGATTGAAAAGCCGGCGGCTGTGAGGGCCTTTGACGAAATTCTCGCGGCTTCGGATGGGATCATGGTCGCGCGGGGTGATCTTGGGGTCGAGCTGCCAGTGCAAAACGTGCCGCCGATCCAGAAGCAGCTGGTCCGCAAATGCCGCGAAGCCGCCAAGCCGGTGATCGTGGCGACGCAGATGCTCGAGTCGATGATCGAAAGCCCGATGCCGACCCGCGCCGAGGTTTCGGACGTGGCGACGGCGATCTATGAGGGCGCCGATGCGATCATGCTCTCGGCCGAAAGCGCGGCGGGCGATTATCCGGTCGAAGCGGTGACGACGATGGCGAACGTGGCCAAAGAGGTCGAAAGTGATCCAACCTATACCGAGATCATCGAAGCCAGCCGCAAGGCCAAGCGCAAGAGCGTGGCCGATGGCATCGTGGCCGCCGCCCGCGAAATTGCCGAGACGACCAATATCAAGGCCATCGCCTGCTTTACCCAATCGGGCACGACGGCGCTTCTTGTTGCCCGCGAACGGCCGCGCGTGCCGATCATTGCCCTGACCTCGATCGAAAAGACAGCACGCCGTCTTTGCCTGAGTTGGGGAACGAGCTGTGTAATCACCGAGAATGTCGATCGCTTCAAATCGGCCGTGGTCAACGCGGTCCGCGCCGCCAAAGCCGAAGGGCTTGCCACCGACACCGACATGATCGTTGTGACCGCAGGCGTGCCCTTCAATACGCCCGGTTCGACCAACATCCTGCGGGTTGCACCTTGTGATGAACGTTTGATCTACAGCTCCCATCACGACTAGGATTGCCCCACCTGAAAAGGGAGGGTGATCTTTTGGATCCGGACCTGTTTTTCGTAATCGGGCTAGTTGTCACCGGTTTGGCCGCGCCTTCCATCATCAGCGCCTTTACCGAAGGTCGGGGGCCGCGCATGGCTGTGGCCCTGTTGGTGATCGGCGGCGGGATGGTGGCCTATGCCATGAACGCGCGACCCAATGCCTATGGTTTCGATACGATTCCCGATGCTTTCGTCCGCGTGATCGGGCAGTACATCAACTAAAGCCCTTGCCAATGCCGCCGCGCCCTCATATACGGCGCGCTCAACCCGCGGGACCGGCCAAAGTGGCATGCCGAGTCGCGCGTACGACCAACTCGAAAGAGGAGATGGAAATGCCCAAGATGAAGACCAAGTCGAGCGCCAAAAAGCGCTTCAAGATGACGGCCACCGGCAAGGTGAAGACCGCTCAGGCCGGCAAGCGCCACGGCATGATCAAGCGCACCACAAAGTTCATCCGTGATGCTCGTGGGACCACGACCCTCTCCGCGCCCGACGCGAAGATCGTCAAGTCCTACATGCCCTACGACCGCTAAGGAGGCCAGACGATGTCCCGTACCAAAGGTGGAACCGTCACCCATCGCCGTCACAAGAAGATTCTTGACGCGGCCAAAGGTTATTACGATCGCCGCTCGCGCACCTTCAAGGTTGCCAAGCAGGCCGTCGACAAAGCCAACCAGTATGCGACCCGCGACCGCAAGGTCCGCAAGCGGAACTTCCGCGCCCTGTGGATCCAGCGCATCAACGCCGGTGTTCGCTCGGTCGATGAAACCATGACCTATTCGCGTTTCATCAACGGCCTCTCGCTGGCTGGCATCGAGGTGGACCGCAAGGTTCTCGCCGATCTCGCCGTGCACGAGCCCGAAGCGTTTAGCGCCATCGTCGCCAAGGCGAAGGCCGCGCTCGCGTAACTCCGGACCGGAGTGAAACAATCGAAGCCGCGGACCCTCGCAGGGGTTCGCGGCTTTTTGCATGACAGGGGCCCCGGATCGCTTGCGGGGCAGGGCGCGGTTGGATAGCACCGCATCAAGATAAACAAGGACGCCCGAGACATGGACGATCTGAAAAGCAAATACCTCGGCCTGATTGCCGCCGCCGCCGACGAAGCCGCCATCGAGGATGTGCGCGTGGGGGCGCTGGGCAAGAAGGGCGAGATCAGCCTCAAGATGCGCGAACTGGGCGGCATGAGCCCAGAAGAGCGTCAGGCCGCTGGCCCCGCGCTCAATGCGCTCAAGGACGAGATCAACAGCGCGCTGGCCGCCAAGAAGGCCGCGCTGGCCGATGCAGCGCTCGACGAGAGGCTGCGCGGTGAATGGCTCGATGTGACCCTGCCGGCCCGCAATCGGCGCGTGGGCACCATCCATCCGATCAGCCAAGTGACCGAAGAGGTCACCGCGATCTTTGCCGATATGGGCTTTGCCGTGGCCGAAGGCCCGCAGATCGACAGCGACTGGTACAACTTTGACGCGCTCAACATCCCCGGCCACCATCCGGCACGCGCCGAGATGGACACCTTCTATATGCACCGCGCCGAGGGCGATAACCGCCCGCCGCACGTTTTGCGCACCCATACCTCGCCGGTGCAGATCCGCACCATGGAAAAGCACGGCGCGCCCATTCGCATCATCGCGCCCGGCCGCGTCTATCGCGCCGATTACGACCAGACGCACACGCCGATGTTCCATCAGGTCGAGGGCCTTGCCATCGACAAGGATATCTCGATGGCCAACCTCAAATGGTGCCTCGAGGAGTTCGTGAAGGCCTATTTCGAGGTCGATCACGTCGATCTGCGCTTCCGCGCCTCGCACTTCCCCTTTACCGAGCCGTCGGCCGAGGTCGATATCCGCTGCTCGTGGGAGGGCGGCACGCTCAAGGTGGGCGAGGGCGACGACTGGCTCGAAATCCTCGGCTCGGGGATGGTGCACCCCAAGGTTCTGCAGAATGCGGGCGTTGACCCGAATGAATGGCAGGGCTTTGCCTTCGGCATGGGCATCGACCGGATCGCCATGCTGAAATACGGCATCCCCGACCTGCGCGCCTTCTTCGACAGCGACCTGCGCTGGCTGCGCCACTACGGCTTTGCCGCGCTCGATGTTCCGACGCTTCATGGCGGGCTGAGCCGTTGACTCTAAATCTGACACTTCGCGGGGCGGCAGCCCCGCATCGCGCCCGACCCGCCCCCCTGGGTGGGCGCGATTCCGCACCCGCCCTCGGGCCGGTCGCGATGCTCGGGAAAGAATGAGGACGAAACCATGAAATTCACCCTCTCCTGGCTGAAGAAGCACCTCGAGACCTCTGCCACGGTCGATGAGATCGCCGAGGCGCTGACCGATCTCGGGCTCGAGGTCGAAGGCATCGAAAACCCGGCAGAAAAGCTGCGGCCTTTTACCATCGCCAAGGTCAAATCCGCTGTGCAGCATCCCGATGCGGATCGCCTGCGCGTCTGCGTGGTCGAGACCGACGAGGGCGAGAAACAGATTGTCTGCGGCGCACCCAATGCGCGGGCGGGGATCACCGTGGTTCTCGCCAAGCCCGGCGATTATGTGCCGGGGATCGACGTGACCCTTTCCGTGGGCAAGATCCGCGGCGTGGAAAGCCACGGCATGATGGCCTCCGAGCGCGAGCTCGAGCTGTCCGACGAGCATGACGGCATTATCGAGCTCCCTTCGGGTGAGGTCGGCCAGAGCTTTGCCGATTGGCTTGGCCAGAACGATCCGGCCCGTGTCGATCCGGTGATCGAGATCGCCATCACCCCCAACCGTGGCGACGCCCTCGGCGTGCGCGGCATTGCCCGCGACCTCGCGGCGCGGGGGCTGGGCAAGCTCAAGCCCTGCAACGTGACGCCGGTCGAGGCCCGCTTTGCCTCGCCGCTGAATGTGTCAATTGATGACGATACCGCAGATGGATGCCGGGTTTTCTATGGCCGTTTGATCCGCGGCGTGAAAAACGGCCCCTCGCCCGACTGGCTTCAGGCTCAGCTTCGGGCCATTGGCCTGCGCCCGATTTCCTTCCTCGTCGATGTGACCAACTATTTCACTTACGACCAGAACCGCCCGCTGCACGTTTTTGATGCCGACAAGGTCAAGGGCGACCTCAGGGTGCACCGCGCCACGGGCGGGGAAAAGATCGTGGCCCTCGACGACAAGGAATATACCCTTGAAGCGGGCATGATCGCCATTTCCGACGAGACCGGCGTCGAAAGCATCGCCGGGATCATGGGTGGTGAGGTGACGGGCTGCACCGAAGAAACGGTCAACGTCTTTGTCGAAAGCGCCTATTGGGATCCGGTCCAGATCGCGACCACGGGGCGCAAGCTCAAGATCCATTCCGATGCGCGTTATCGCTTTGAACGCGGCGTCGATCCGGCCTTCACGCCCGAGGGGCTTGAACACGCCGTGCGGATGATCGTCGATCACGCGGGCGGCGAGGCGTCCGGGGTTGTCGTCGCGGGTGCTGTGCCTGATGTGTCGCGCGCCTATCGGCTCGAACCGGCCCGTGTGCAATCGCTCGTCGGCATGGAAATCCCCGAGGCCGAGCAGCGCCAGACGCTGACGGCGCTGGGCTTCCGACTAGAGGGCAACATGGCCCATGTGCCAAGCTGGCGGTCGGACGTTCAGGGCGAGGCGGATCTTGTCGAAGAGGTCGCCCGCATCGCTTCACTGACCAAGCTTGTCGGCCGTCCGATGGCGCGGGCTCTGCCCGGCGTGCCTAAGCCGATCCTGACCGCAGGCCAGGTCCGCGCCACCGCGGCGCGGCGCACGGCGGCGGCTTTGGGCTACAACGAGTGCGTGACCTATACGTTCATCGACGAAGCGGCGGCCGCGCTTTTCGGCGGTGGTGACGATGCCTCCAAGCTTGAAAACCCGATCTCGAGCGACATGAGCCATATGCGCCCCGATCTGCTGCCCGGCCTTCTGCGGGCCGCGGCGCGCAATCAGGCGCGGGGCTTTATGGATCTGGCGCTTTTCGAGGTGGGTCATGCCTTCCACGGCGGCGAGCCGGAAGAACAGCACCTGCAGGTGAGCGGCATCCTTGTGGGCCGCAACGGGCCGAAAGACGTCCACGGCGGCTCGCGCCCTGTCGATCTGTTCGACGCCAAGGCCGATGCCGAGGCGATCCTTGCGGCGATTGGTGCGCCGGCGAAGGTCCAGATCCTGCGCAATGGTGCGGGATGGTGGCATCCTGGCCGGCACGGGCAGATCTGCCTCGGGCCAAAGAAGGTCTTGGGTGTTTTTGGCGAACTGCACCCCAAGGTGCTTCGCGAGATGGATATCAAGGGGCCGGCCGTGGCCTTCACAATCTGGCCCGAGGAAGTGCCCCAGCCGAAGAACCGCACCGCGACGCGACCGGCGCTGGTGGTGTCCGAGTTCCAGGCGGTGGATCGCGATTTTGCCTTCGTGATTGATGCCTCGGTGGAGGCGCTGACCCTCGTCAACGCCGCCGCAGGTGCCGACAAGGCACTGATCGCCGATGTTCGTGTGTTCGACGAATTCGTCGGCGGCTCGCTGGGCGAGGGCAAGAAATCGCTGGCCATTACCGTGCGGCTGCAGCCGACCGAAGGCACGCTGAAAGAGGCCGATATCGAGGCGGTGAGCGCCAAGATCATCGAGAAGGTCAGCAAAGCGACAGGCGGCTTTCTGCGCGGCTAAGCCGTCTTGAAAATCAATTGAAAGCCCTCGCCATATGGCGGGGGCTTTTTTGTTGTGCAACGGTCAAACGATCTGCAAATTGGTGGCGTTCCAACCCAACGCGCGAACAAAGGGAGTGCAGTATGTTAAAGGAATTCAAGACGTTCATCGCCCGCGGCAATGTCATGGACATGGCGGTCGGTATTATTCTCGGCGCGGCATTTACCGCGATCGTCACCTCGATGGTCGACGACCTCATCAACCCGATCATAAGCCTCTTTGTCGGCGGGATTGATTTCTCGGGGCTCAAGGTTGCGTTGAGCAGCGATCCAGAGGCTGCGGCCTTCAACTATGGCAACTTTATCAACGCGGTAATCAAGTTCGTGATCGTTGCCTGGGTTGTGTTTCTGCTGGTCAAAGGGGTCAACAGCATGAAGCGCAAGGAAGAAGCCGCCCCGCCGCCTGCGCCCAAGGGGCCGTCGGCGGAAGAGCTTCTGGCCGAGATCCGCGACGCGCTCAAAGCCAAGAAGTAGAAAAGAACAAGGCCCGCCTGGGAAGGGCGGGCCTTGCAAAGGTTGGGCCGCGAGGGAGGGTGCGGCCCGCGACCTATTCCTTAGAGAACCGAAGCCGCAGCCACGGTCGGCAGGCCAAGCGCCTCGCCAACGGCGGCATAGGTCAGCTTGCCGGCATGAACGTTGAGGCCGTTCAAGAGGTGCTTGTCGTCGGCGCAGGCCTGTTTCCAACCCTTGTTCGCCAGCGCCATCATGAAGGGCATGGTGGCGTTGCCAAGCGCGATGGTCGAGGTGCGGGCCACGGCGCCGGGCATATTGGCCACGCAGTAGTGCATGATGCCGTCGACGTCATAGATCGGGTCCTGGTGCGTGGTCGCGCGCGAGGTCTCGAAGCAGCCGCCCTGGTCGATAGCGACGTCAACGAGCGCGGCGCCGGGCTTGAGCTCTTTCAGCTGGGCCTTGGAGATCAGCTTGGGAGCAGCAGCGCCCGGGATCAGAACCGCGCCGATGATCATGTCGGCCTGACGGGCCAGTTCGATCGTGTTGGCGGCCGAGGCGTAGGCGTTCTTGAAGGTGCCGCCGAAGACGTCATCAAGATAGCGCAGACGCGGGATCGACCGGTCGAGAACAGTCACATCCGCGCCCATTCCGGCGGCGATCTTGGCCGCATGGGTGCCGACGACACCGCCGCCGATCACGAGAACCTTGGCGGGCGAAACGCCCGGCACGCCGCCGAGAAGAACGCCGCGGCCACCGTTGGCCTTCTGCAGGGTCCATGCACCAACCTGCGGGGCAAGACGGCCGGCAACCTCCGACATCGGGGCCAGCAGAGGCAGGCCGCCGCGATCGTCGGTCACGGTCTCGTAGGCGATGCAGGTCGCGCCCGAGGCGAGAAGGTCTTTGGTCTGCTCCGGATCGGGAGCGAGGTGCAGATAGGTGAAGAGGATCTGGCCTTCGCGCAGCATCTTGCGCTCGACGGCCTGCGGCTCTTTCACCTTCACGATCATGTCGGCAGCGGCGAAAACCTCTTTCGCGGTGCCAGCGATCTTGGCGCCCACGGCGACATAGTCGGCATCCGAAAAGCCAGCGCCGGCACCGGCGTTGGTCTCGATGGTCACGGTGTGACCGGCCTTGACGGCCTCATAGGCCGCGCTCGGCGTCATGCCAACGCGGAATTCCTGCGGTTTGATTTCCTTCGGGCAACCGATGTGCATCGGGCATCCTCCCATTAAGTGTTCGAATCTGACGCGAATATCGCTCAGGCCGCGCGCACTTTCTTGGGTATTTCATGTTGAAAACCGGCGTGAATTCGTGAAAACGTGCACAGAATAGTCATCAGACGCAAAAAGAGTGCGCCATATGGAAATAGACAGCACGGATCGTCGAATACTCGAGGCTCTGCAAAAGGACGGTCGAATCTCTCATGCCGATCTTTCGGAGAAGGTGAATCTCTCGCCCTCCGCCTGCCATCGGCGGGTCCAGAGGCTCGAGGCTTCTGGCTATATCAAGGGCTATGTCGCGCTACTTGATCCGCGCAAGCTTGGCCGGCAGACGACTGTTTTCGTCGAGATCACCCTCAACGGGCAGGCCGACGAAATCCTTGACGCGTTCGAGCGCGCCGTGTCGCGCGTGCCGGAGGTTCTCGAATGTCATCTGATGGCCGGAACCGCCGACTACCTCCTCAAGGTCATAGCCCGCGATACCGACGATTTCGCCCAGATTCACCGCCGCTATCTGGCAACGCTACCGGGGGTGCAGACGATGCAATCGTCCTTCTCGCTCAAAAACGTGCGTCAAACGACGGCAATCCCGATCGATTGATCACTGATCCCTCGGGGTCCAGTCAGCTGGCGGAATCTTGCGGCGGTGCATCCGAATAGCGAGGCCGAGGCTGACGCCGACGCCGATTGCAACGGTCAGGTCGGCAAGGACGGTCAGGCCGAAGGTCACCAATAGAACAAATAAATCGGCACGCGGTTTGCCGAGGTGGCTGCGCCATTTGTGCGGCTCGGCCATGTTCCAGGCTGTCAGGATCAAGAGGCCGGCAAGGGCCGGCATTGCCAAGTAGCCCGCAAGAGGCGCGGCAACCCACATCACGATAAGGATGATGAGGGCGTGGATGATGCCCGCGAGCGGGGTCTGCCCGCCGGCGCGGATGTTGGTCGCTGTTCGGGCAATTGCCCCGGTCGCGGGCAGGCCGCCGAAGAGGGATGATCCGAAGTTGGCAACGCCTTGGGCGATCAGCTCGGCGTTGGGGCGGTGTCTGGCGGTGGTCATCCGATCAGCGACCATCGCCGAAAGCAGGGATTCGACCCCCGCAAGAAAGGCAATCACAAGAGCCGAGGGAATGAGTTCTTCAATCCTTGCCAGAGACAGATCGGGGAATGATGGCATGGGCAGCGTCATTGGCAGTTCCCCAAACCGCGAGCCGATCGTGTCGGTATCAAGCGGCGTGACCGCAACGGCCAGCGAGACAAAGGCGACGGCGACGATCAGGCCCGGAAGGCGGGGCGCGGCGCGGCGGAAGAGGACAATCAGCACCATTGTGACAAGGGCGACAAGCACGGCCTCGGGGTTGATCGTCTCGCGCGCCTCCCAGAGGGCGGGCAGCTTCTCCAGGAAATCGGCTGGCACTTTGTCCAGGGAAAGACCGAAGAAATCCTTGAGCTGGCTTGTGCCAATGATCACCGCGATACCCATGGTGAAACCGTCGATAACGGCTTCTGGGATATAGGCAATGAGGCTCCCTGCGCGGAATATGCCAGCCGCCAGCAGAATCAGGCCGGCTATGAAGGTGGCGATCACAAGCCCGTCATATCCGTGCGCTGCGATGACCCCATAGACCACCACGATAAAAGCGCCGGTCGGCCCGCCGATCTGGAAATGACTGCCGCCAAAGGCCGATATGAGGAAGCCGCCGATGATCGCGGTGACAAGACCGGTTGCAGGATCGGCACCCGAGGCGATGGCAATCGCAAGGCTGAGCGGGATCGCCACCATCGCCACGGTAAGGCCCGAGAGCGCATCGGCCGTCAGGCTGGCGCGGGTGGTGGCAGGTAGAGTGTCAAGAATGGCTGGGCGACGCATGATGTCGGCTCCTTTGGCGCGACACTAGCACCTGCCAGACAAAAACAAACCCCCGGAGCCAGAGGCTGCGGGGGCCGTTTTTCGCGTTCATCAGGGGGTGCTTAGAGCAGACCCTCACGCTGCGCTTTCTTACGAGCCAGCTTGCGCTGACGGCGGATGGACTCGGCCTTCTCGCGCGCCTTGCGGATGGACGGCTTCTCGAAATGTTGCTTGAGCTTCATCTCGCGGAATACGCCTTCACGCTGCAGCTTTTTCTTCAGAGCGCGGAGCGCCTGATCGACGTTGTTGTCACGAACACTAACCTGCATGTGGTTTTCACCACCTCTCTAAGTTGGATTTGCATAAATTGCAGGAGCGCGCCGTATAGCAAAGGGCCGGTTCTTTGTCTAGTCTGGCACCGTTAAGGAGTCTGCCATGCCCAAAAGCGCCAAATCCGTTGATCTTCAAGGCCTTCTCGATGCGGTTTTGCCGCATGTTGCGTTCGATGGATGGTCGGAAGCGGCGCTCGGGGCTGGAGCGGCGGACCTCGGTGCCGATGACCAGACGATCAAAGCGCTTTGTCCGCGCGGGGCGATTGATCTGGCGGTCGCCTATCACAAGCGCGGCGACGATCAGATGGCCGCGGCGATGGCTGAAGCCGATCTTGCCGCGATGCGCTATAGCGAGCGGGTGGCTTTCGCCCTGCGCCAAAGGCTTGCCCATGCCGACCGCGAGGCGGTGCGGCGTGGAACGGCGCTTTTCTCGCTTCCGCTCCATGCGGCCGAGGGCGCTGCCCTGATCTGGGGCACGGCCGACCGCATCTGGAACGAGCTTGGCGATACATCCCGCGATGTGAACTGGTATTCCAAGCGGGCGATCCTTTCGGCGGTCTATTCCTCGGTCGTCCTGTTCTGGCTCGGCGACGAGAGCGGTGGCGACGAGACCGACGCTTTCATAGACCGGCGGATCGGCAACGTGATGCAGTTTGAAAAAACCAAGGCGCAGCTGCGCGAGAGCAAGACCTTCGGCCCGCTGATGCGGGGGATCGGGCAGGCGCTTTCGGGCATCCGTGCGCCACACCGTGAACCGGCCTCTGATCTGCCCGGATATTGGGCCCCCGAAGGGCAGGAGAAATGATGTCAGCCATGATGCGCGCGGTAGAGATCGCCAAACCCGGCGGCCCCGAAGTCTTGACACTTGTCGAGCGGCCGATCCCCGTGCCGGGCTATGGGCAGGTGCGGATCCGCGTGGCCTATGCCGGCGTCAACCGCCCCGACGCCCTTCAGCGGGCGGGGATGTATGCCCCGCCGCCGACAGCCTCTGACCTTCCCGGCCTCGAGGCTTCGGGCGTGGTCGATGCGCTGGGCGAAGGCGTGTCGGGCCTTTCGGCCGGCGACGAGGTCTGCGCTCTGCTGCCGGGCGGCGGCTATGCCGACTATGCCGTCACCCCTGCCGCGCATTGCCTGCCCGTTCCGAAAGGTCTCTCGCTCAAAGAAGCGGCCTGCCTGCCGGAGACCTGTTTCACCGTCTGGTCCAACGTGTTCATGCGCGGCGGGCTTAAGGCGGGGGAGCGGTTCCTCGTGCATGGCGGATCGTCGGGGATCGGGACGACAGCGATCCAGATCGCCACTGCTTTGGGTGCGCGCGTCTTCACGACTGCGGGCAGCACGGAAAAATGCAAAGCCTGTAGGTCATTGGGTGCCGAGCAGGCAATCAACTACCACGAAGACGATTTCGTTCTGGCGCTTCGCGCCGAAGGCGGGGCCAACCTGATCCTCGACATGGTTGGCGGCCCCTATTTCGAACGCAACCTCAAGGCGCTGGCCGATGAGGGGCGTCTTGTTCAGATCGCTTTCCTTCAAGGCGCAAAGATCGAGGCCAACCTCTCGCAGATCATGATGCGGCGGCTGACCTTCACGGGCTCGACCCTGCGGCCGCAGTCCGATCTGGCGAAGGCGGCGATAGCCAAAGAGCTTTTGGAAAATGTGTGGTCTCTTATCGAGGCGGGCAAATTCAGGCCGGTCATGGACCGTGAGTTTGATCTGGCAAACGCAAGCGACGCCCATGCGCGCATGGAATCTTCGGCCCACATTGGCAAGATTGTCTTGAAGGTCGCGGGTTAAACGCGCCGCTTGAGCGCGATGTACAGGCAGATCACCAAGGCGACGGCGATGATCGTCTGCGGCGTGATCGCGAAGATCAGAAGCGACAGGTTGGTGACGACCCCTGTGACATAGGGGCCGGCATCCTCTCCCAACAGTATGTAGACCAAGACGATGAGGGCGACGAGCACCGCCATGACTTCTGCTGCTTTCAGAAACAGACCCTGAAGTTTGGCGAGCGCGTTTTGGATCCTATCCATCTATTGGCCTTGCTGCTGGGAGAGGAAATTTCTCAGTGTGCTACTGCTTACTTCTGCAGAAGGTGCAGCACAACGCCCAGAGTGATCAGGCCGGCGAGGCCAGCGCTGCCGAGCGAGCTCACCAGACCGGTGATGTTGCCGACGACGTCGCCGAGGAACGCCATATTGTCAGCGCCAACCAGAAGCGACGCTACGATTGCAAGAGCCAGCAGCGCGATACCGATTTCAGTCAGCGTGCCGATGGTTTTTTTGGCTTTATCCAACATTGTTGTCTTCCCTGTGTTGTGGAGGCGCGTCGATAGGCCACGCCCGTGCACATACAAAGTCGGCAAAAATCCGCCTAGTCAACAAATATCGCACAGATTTTCCATTAACCACGACATTTGGTATCAAATCGCAACATTGAACACCCTATTTTGCGGGGAGTTTTGCCGTGTTGGCTCGGGAGTCTTGCCGTTGGCGCCGAGTTATCGGAGAAATCAATCCAAAGGGCTATTGCCCGAGGGTTGACTCTCCTTTCGGGTGAAAGATCGCGCTTTGCGAATCACAATCGCGGACCACGTCTTCACCGCATGCGCGCAGGATCATATCGCGCGTCAGGCAGATGCGGGCCTCTTGAATGGCGCCGGCTTTGCAGGTGATGGTGATCCCGTCCGGTGCAAGCTCGGGGTTCACGGCGAGGAAGGCGTCTTCGATCAGGTGGGCGGGAAGGGTCACACTCGAGCGCAGCGCCTCAAGAAGAGGCGGCTGGGCAACCTTCAACAGGGCAGCCCTCGAGAGCGCAAAGAAATCGGATGGCGCGAGCCCCGAACAAACCCCGTGTTTGCGCCATTGGTGTCTGACCGACGATGCGCTTCCCATGATGTCGATCATCGCCCCAACCTCGGGCGCCGTTGGGCCTGCGAATTCGGTTGGGCAGTAGTCGGGCCAGCCGTAATCGTATTGTGGCCAAAGCCCATGCAAGACCCAACCATAGCCCGCGCCCGCCGCGCACTGTGGATCGCCCTTTGCCTCGCCTTCGTGGGCGCACCAGTTCGGTGACCAGGAAAGCGACAAGACATAATAGTCGAAATCCCCCGCTGTTCCACCTGCCCTGGCTGGGGCGGAAAGCGAAAGCAGGGCAAGACATGCCAGTAGGATGCGTCTCATTTTGATCTTTTCACGGCCTCTCGGGATGACTATATAGCGCTCAAAGTTCCCCGACAAAGAGAACTGGGCCGCAACGGCCCGCCCCATTCCGGGGCACGGGGAAGGCTTGTGTATTAGGAGAGGCCCATGTCTGACAAACCGATCATGGCAAGAGCCACCGCCGTTTGGCTGGTGGATAACACGACCATCACCTTCAAGCAGATCGCCGATTTCGTCGGGATGCACGAGCTTGAGGTTCAAGGCATCGCAGATGGCGATGTGGCAGCTGGCGTTAAGGGCTTTGACCCGGTCGCCAACAATCAGCTTACTGCCGAGGAAATTGAGAAGGCCGAGAAGGATCCGATTCACAAGCTGAAGCTCAAGTTCAACCCAGCCGCTGCAGGCGAGGAAAAACGCCGTGGCCCGCGCTATACCCCGCTCTCCAAGCGGCAGGACCGGCCCGCCTCGATCCTGTGGCTCGTCAAATTCCACCCCGAGCTTTCGGATGGTCAGGTCTCCAAGCTCGTCGGCACAACCAAGCCGACCATTCAGGCGATCCGCGAGCGGACCCACTGGAACATCTCCAATATCGATCCGATTGATCCGGTGGCCCTTGGCTTGTGCAAACAGTCCGAGCTCGACGCCGCCGTTCAGAAGGCCAATGCCAAGAAAGCCAAGGAAGGCGGCGTCATGTCCGACGACGAGCGCCGCAAGCTCGTCTCGACCGAGCAGAGCCTTGGCATGCCGGCCGAGCCCAAGATGCCTTCGGCGATTGCTGGCCTCGAGACCTTCAGCCTTTCGGCCAATGAAGACGACAAGGACGATACCGATTTCTCGGATGCCGACAGCTTCTTCAATCTGCCAGACGACGACGAAGACGACGACGACAAATAAGTCGCCGCCAAACCATTCCCAAAGCCCCGGCCCCCTGCGCCGGGGCTTTCTTATTTCCGTCGTGCGAGGATAAAGGGGATGAACCTTGATGTGCCAAAGGTCCGAACCTCCAGAACCTCAAACCCTGCAGCTTCAATCGCGGCCCCGAGCGTTTCTCGGCTGAGAAAGTTTACATAGGGCGCCTTGCCGAAAAGGCGCATGAGCGGAATCATGACGCGCACGAACGGGCTCATCTCAGCCAGGCAAGAGGTCTTGGTGATCAAGAGCCCGCCTGGCCGCAATTGGTCATGCAGCACCCGAAGTGTTTTCGGCAGGTCAGGTACGAGGTGAAGCAGGCTTGAAGCGATGATCCCGTCAAACGGCGCGCCGCTCACCTTTGCGTCGGCGGCGGACTGAATGAACGAGACGTTCGCCCGGGGGCTTTCGGCAAGCTTTGCGCGGGCAAAGCCAAGCATCCCTTCGGAGATATCCGTTGCGGTGTAAAGTCTGACATGCTCGGCAAGGATCAACGCGGTTGTGCCGGTGCCGCACCCGACTTCCAAAATGGTGTCGTCTGGCGACAAAAGCGCCCGAACCCGGTCCAACGTCTCATTATAGGCTGGCACATCGTCGATCTGCTGGGCCGCGTATTTGCTGGCGATTTTGTCCCAGAACTGCGTTGCCAAGGCCGGCTCCTTCAAATGCTAGAAAGACTTTCGAGCTTTGAGCGCTGCGCTGATCGTACCGTCGTCGAGGTAATCCAGCTCGCCGCCGACCGGGACGCCTTGCGCGAGCGAGGTCACGCGGACCTCGGGCAGCTGGTCGGCGATGTAATGCGCGGTTGTTTGGCCATCTATGGTCGCGCCAAGGGCGAGAATCACTTCGCTCACGTTCTCCTCCGCAATCCGATCAAGAAGGCGCGGAATCCGCAGTTCCTCGGGTCCAACGGCATCCAGCGCCGAGAGCGTGCCGCCCAAAACGTGATAGCGGCCCTTGAATACACCGGAGCGTTCCATCGCCCAAAGGTCGGCCACGTCCTCGACCACGCAGATCTCGCCATTGGCGCGGCGCGGATCGGTGCAGATGTCGCACAGATCGCCGGTGCCGATATTGCCGCATCTCGCGCATTCGCGAGCGGTGGTTCCGACCTTGTGGAGCGCCTCGGCCAACGGCAAGAGTTGCACGGTGCGCTTCTTGATCAGGTGCAGCACCGCCCGCCGAGCCGACCGTGGCCCAAGGCCCGGAAGCCGGGCCATCAGCTCGATCAGCGCCTCGATATCGGGGGTGCCTTGGGTCATGGATGCCCTAGAACGGCATCTTCATGCCGGGCGGAAGGCCGAGGCCATCGGTCAGCTTCTGCATCTCTTCCGCGGCACGCTCGGTGGCCTTCGCCTGCGCGTCCTTCACCGCGGCGAGGATCAGATCCTCGACCATTTCCTTGTCGTCCGAGGAAAAGATCGACGGGTCGATATTCAATGCCTTCAATTCGCCCTTGGCCGTGGCCGTGGCTTTGACAAGGCCGGCACCGGCTTCGCCCTCGACCATGATATGCGCCATGTCTTCCTGAAGCTGGGCGATCTTGCCCTGCATTTCCTGTGCGGCCTTCATCATCTTGGCCATATCGCCGAGGCCGCCTAGACCTTTGAGCATCGGGGTCTCCTTGGTTGTTTCCCCATCAGATATTGCCGCAGGGACAGGGGGGCAAGGGCTAGTCCTCTTCGAAAGGGTCCCATTCGTCTTCGACTTCAGGCAGAGCCTCGGTCAGCGCGGTTTGAGCTTGTTCGGCGGCGGTCCTGACTTCGGTGATCTTCGATTTCGGGAAGGCTTGCAGGACCGCCTGCACCAATGGATGGCCCGCGGCCTCCGCCTTGAGGGCAATTGCTTCGGCATCACGGGCCTCGGCGATGGTTTCCGCCCCGCCGGAATTAACGACCGAGACGGCCCAACGGTTGCCGGTCCACGCCTGAAGCCGGGCGCCAAGGCGCTGGGCGAGATCCGTGGGGGCGTTGGGGGCAGGTTCAAACTCGATGCGCCCCGGCTGATAACGGGCAAGGCGGATGCCGGTTTCGACCTCGACGAGCAGCTTCACATCGCGGTGGGCGCGGACCAGCTCGACCACGTCTTCGAATCGGGCATAGCGGGCGAGAGCGTCGGCGGCGAGTGCCACGGCGGTCTGTGCGCCGTGGGCCGAGGGGCCAGCGGGGCCGCTGTGGGTCGGCGCAGGCGTTTGAGCGCGGGCATTGGTCGTGCCGCCGCTCGCCTGCGGGGCGCGTCCGCCGCCACCGGGGCCAGAGGGCGGGGGCGTGGCGTCTTGCAGCTTGCGGACAAGCTCATCTGGCGTTGGCAGGTCGGCGACATGGGTGAGCCGGATCACCGCCATCTCGGCGGCCATCATGGCGTTGGGCGCGAGTGCCACTTCTTCCAGAGCCTTCAAGAGCATCTGCCACATCCGCGTCAGAACCCGCATAGAAATGGCCGACGCCATCGCTTGGCCGCGGCTGCGCTCGTCGGGTGAGATGGTGGGATCTTCGGCGGCCTCGGGCGTGATCTTGATGACTGAAACCCAATGGGCGATCTCGGCCAGATCCCGCAGGATCGCCATCGGATCGGCGCCATCGGCATATTGCCCCGAAAGCTCGGTCAGCGCGGCGGCGGCCTCGCCCTTGAGGATCATGTCGAAGAGATCAAGCACGCGGCCACGGTCGGCAAGGCCAAGCATGGCGCGGACCTGTTCGGCGGTCGTCTCGCCCGCGCCATGGCTGATCGCCTGATCGAGCAGCGAGGTCGCATCGCGGGCCGAGCCTTCGGCGGCGCGGGTGATAAGGGCGAGCGCGTCGTCGGCAATCGCGGCCCCCTCGGACCCCGCGATCTTGCGCAGAAGCGCGATCATCACCTCAGGCTCGATCCGCCGCAGATCGAACCGCTGGCACCGCGACAAGACCGTGACCGGAACCTTGCGGATCTCGGTCGTGGCGAAGATGAATTTCACATGCGCGGGCGGCTCTTCCAGCGTCTTGAGAAGCGCGTTGAACGCGCTCGTCGAGAGCATGTGAACTTCGTCGATGATATAGATCTTGTAGCGCGCCGAGGCCGCCCGATAATGAACGCTGTCGATGATCTCGCGGATATCGCCCACGCCGGTGCGCGAGGCGGCGTCCATCTCCATCACGTCAACGTGCCGGCCCTCCATGATCGCCACGCAATGCTCGCACTGGCCACAAGGCTCGGTCGTCGGGCCGCCGGTGCCATCAGGGCCGACACAGTTCATCCCCTTGGCGATGATCCGCGCGGTGGTGGTTTTGCCGGTGCCACGGATGCCCGTCATGATGAAGGCCTGCGCGATCCGGTCGGCGGCAAAGGCATTCTTGAGCGTGCGGACCATCGCATCCTGCCCGACCAGATCGGCAAATGTCTCAGGCCGATACTTTCGGGCGAGAACCTGATATGGTTTGGTGGTGGTTTCGGTCATTCTGCTCTTCGTCCTGTGCTCCAGAGCACGGTAATGGGCGGCAGGGCCGAGGTCCACCGGGAAGGAGCGAGTATGGCCGAGTTTGTGGTCAACGAAATTGAAGCGGGCGGCGGGTGGCTCGCCATTACGCCGCTGCCGGGTCGCGGAGGTTTGTTTCAGGCCGACTTCGCACGGCTTGTCGCGTGGGATCCGTCCCTTGTGATCAGCATGACGCCGACGCAGGAGATGGAAAGCCGCGGCGCGGCAAGTCTCGGGCGAGACCTCGCAGCAATGGGAATCGCTTGGGAGCATTTGCCGGTCATAGATTTTGGCGCGCCGGGGGGCGATGTCGAAGAGGCATGGCCGGCGCTTTCGCTCGTTGTCCGATCAATCCTAGTTGGCGGCGGTAGGGTTCTGGTGCATTGCCATGGCGGCTGCGGGCGCTCGGGCATGATCGTTTTGCGGCTGATGGTTGAGCTTGGCGAAGCGCCAGAGGCCGCGCTCGCCCGTTTGCGCGGCGTCCGGCCTTGCGCCGTCGAAACGGAGGCGCAATTCGCCTGGGCGAGCGGCCCGCCTATCCCGACCAGCCGCGGCGTTTGAAGTCTGACCTTTCCATGCCGCCTCTTGCTCGCTTGGAGAACTGGCGCGCGCGGGCATGGGCCTCGTGCACAGTTTCCGTGTTGTAATGATCCTCGCGCAAAAGCTTTTGCCACCGCGCCAGACGCGCCGGATCAAGCTTCCCCTCTCCGATTGCGCCGAGAATCGCGCAGCCCGGTTCGGTCTCGTGTCGGCAATCGCTGAACCTGCATTGGCTTGCCAGCTCGGTCAGATCGGAAAAGACCTGTTCGATCCCTTCTGCCGCATCCGTCAGGCGCAGCTCGCGCATTCCCGGCGTGTCGATCAGCCAGCCGCCTGCCAGTGTCGGACGTAGGGCGCGTGAGGTGGTCGTGTGGCGACCTTTGGCATCGTCCAAGCGGACACCTTGAGTCGCATCCGTGATTCCCGTGAGGCTATTTTGGATGGTCGTCTTGCCGACGCCCGAAGATCCGACGAGCGCAAGGGTCTGACCATTACTGCACCAAGGTTCCAGCCTCGCCACATCTTCGGGATCGCAAGCATTGATCGCGATTGCGGTGGCTATAGGCGACAGGTGTTGCGCCTTTTGCCTGTAGTCATCGGCATCGACGGCCAGATCGGCCTTGGTCAGGATGATCAGCGGCAAAGCTCCGCCCGCCGCGCAGATTGCCAGATACCGTTCAAGACGCGCCGGATTGAAATCGGCGTTGCAGCTGGTGACGATTCCCAGAGCGTCGACATTGGTCGCAATGATTTGGCTTTTGGATTCCTCACCCGCCGCGCGACGACCGATCGAGGTGAGTGGGTCAAGCCGTCGCTGGATCGTCGAGTCTTCGTGCACGACCCAGTCGCCGACCGCAAAGCGGCCGGTTTCATCATGGCTGATGAGCGACAAGGCACCTTCGGGCGAGATCGCCTCGAACCTGTCGCGGTGAACGGCGCTGATCCGCGCCGGAGTTTCGCCGTCAGCAATCTGACGGGCGAAGTGGGCCGACCATCCGAGGCCGGCAAGAATGTGTTCTGTCAACGTGAGGTGCCCTTCGAGAACTTATGAAAACGCGCCATAGAATGACGCAGTGGTTCACAACGGGCGGCGGCCAATGCTCAGGCGGCGGCCCGGAGGCGGGTTGCAAGATCCATGGATTGTCCTCCTCCGTTCAACTGAAGATGGCGCAGCCTAGCCCAGGATGGGCCATTCTGCAAAGAGTATTGGGAAAGGTGAGAGGCTGGACAACGACCCAAGCGGGGCTCGTTACGGCTGCTTCCTTCCGGACCTGACCGGGTTGGCGAGGCGCTCGCCCGCGCCAACCTCTCGGGGGCTGATATAGCGGCGGCGGTGGCGGGGTTCAAGGCTAGTTGGCAGCGGGAGCGCATCGAAGCCGCTCGGACAGATCAACCTCAAAACGTTGGAGGCCGTTGCGCGCCTGACCGATGGGCCGCAGAGAGCTATCTTTAGCAAGATATGGCATGATCGCTTTGTCGGCGTCGATCCAAACAGAGGTATTGGGCTGCGGAACGAAGCGCCACACAGGTGGATCTTCGGCGGTTATCGGCCCATTCCGCAAATAGTGCTGGATCGCTGTCGAAAGTAGATCACCGTTCTTGCATACCACCGGACAGCCGGCCAATAGATCGCCCCCCCCGTCACCTAGTCTGTGGCTGCTCAGCGCGACGATGAAATTGTCGTCGTCGGTGACCTCGATCCCTCTATGGCACAGGTCGGTGATCCGGTCCCTCCCCGGACTGAGGTCGATGCCGTAGGTAAGGCCATAGAGCATGTCGAAAGTGTAGGGAGGCTTGGCCGGATCGGTGAGAGGCTGAAGGCGCGCGCCTGAGCGAACGGGCAGAAATGCCGACGCTGAACGCGTGAGCCACTGTCGCAGCTGTGCCCCAGTCGCGATGACCGCGTCGCAGTGATCGGGGAAAGGCGCGAGTTCATAGATCTGCCGACGGCGAATCTCACCAGCTGGAAATGCGATGAGAGATTGTCTTGGGGCAACGGCAGAAAGGAGCGGTAGCTCGGCCCAAGGTGAGCCAACAAGTCGCGCCGAAACAGACCGTGCTTGAGCGCGGGCAATAAGTGCGAGGCATGGGTCTGGCCCCAGAACTGGCGTCAGACTCTGGAGTGGCGCTAGGGACGTGCCGACGACCTGATCGCAGATGTGCCGCGTCGCCCGATGGGCGATGTCGAGCGCTTTGGCAATCGCCGGGTGAGCAGGCGTTTCCGATGCCTTTGGCGAAAGCAGGTCAACCTCGGAGGTCTCGATGCGCCAACCTCCGTGTTCTTGACGAAGCCCCAAAACGATTCTCCCAAGCTGGCTGCCAAAGGCGCCGGGGGCGACAACCGGCTTTCCGAAAATATGGCCTGTGGTTGCATCAATTTCGGGCAGCGGGACCGTCTGCGGGCCGGGAAAAGGTTGGTGTGTATGGCCGCCAATGACTGCGTCGATCCCTTCTATCGCGGCGATCCGAAGAAGATGGTCTTGCCCCGAAGTGCCGGTGGCCGATATCCCGGAATGACACAGGGCCAGAACAATATCCGCCGACGCTTTGCGAAGGCGCCCCAAAGCGGTTTTCGCCGCCGTGACCATATCGTCGATTACTATTTCGGCAGTGCCTGCGCCGGGCGGGGTCAGGCCCAGAATGCCAACGCGCAGTGGAACCTGTTGCCCCTCTGACCCCTGAATTCGCCGCTCGAGGACTATCTCTTGCCGAAGGTTTGGCAGGCCGCCATGTGCAAGGTCGGTGAGCCGCAGATTGGCGGATAGGAAGGGAAAATTGGCTTGGGACATGGCGGCCGACAATATCGAAAGGCCATAGTCCAATTCGTGATTGCCAACCCCCGCCGCATCGTAACCGGCCAGGTTCATCGCCGAGATGGCAGGATGGAGGGTCTGGGCGTTCTCGGCGGCGACATCCGCCATCGGCGTTCCCTGAAGAAAGTCACCGTTGTCGACGAGCAGTGTATTAGGATGGTCGGCCCTCAGGGCTTCGATCAAGGTCGCGAGCGTGGCGAGATCGCCCGAGTGGCTCGGAACGTCGCGAAGGTAGTCGAATGGCAAGAGCCGCATATGCAGATCGGTCGTCGCAAGAATCTGCAGACTGAACGTCAGTCCTTCTTGGGGTTCTTGGTGTTTCAACCTATTTTCAGCCTCCCACGGTCAAACTCAACCATAGGGAGAGTTCTAGGGAAAGTCAGCAGTTCTGTTCTTGGCATTTGAAAAAATGCACCCGTCATGCCAGTTCTGCCGTATGGAAACAGCTCTCTCGAAAATTGCTTTTGTTGGCGCAGTCTTGGATCGCTGTGCGCAGCTTCGTGGCAAGTCCGAAGAGATGAACAACCTGATCGCGGGCGATAATGGCGACTGTCTTGTGTTTTGGCGCGGACGCCCGCTTGTGTGCGGGGACCAGAAGCAAAGACTGGCTCTTCTGCCCGGCGGCCACCCCGTCCTCGAAGACGCGGACGCCCCGCCCATTTTTCTCGGGATGTCGGAGGGCAAAGCCTATTTCGCACATGAGCTTTCCAAATGGGTGCCAGATACGGAAGGGGAAGAAGCGACCGGCATCTTTGATCCCGGCGAGTTTCATCATCCCGATCTGCCGCACGATCATTTGTTTTGCGATCTCAGGGCGGTGATGACCAGGCTCTCGCCGCTTGAGGCCGAACTGGCCGCGACAGCCAAGAGCCTTTTGGTGTGGCACGCAAGCCATCGTTTCTGTTCGGCCTGCGGAACGGAAAGCCAAAGCATTCAATCGGGGTGGCAGCGCAAATGCCCGGCCTGCGGGGCCATGCACTTTCCGCGTACCGATCCGGTGGTGATCATGCTGGTGACACTGGGCAACGAGGTCTTGCTCGGACGATCGCCGGGCTGGCCCGATGGGATGTATTCGCTGCTTGCAGGTTTCATGGAGCCGGGCGAGACGATCGAAGCCGCGGTCAGGCGCGAAGTTTTCGAAGAGACAGGGGTCAGGGTCGGCACGGTCGGGCTTCTGGCGAGCCAGCCTTGGCCCTATCCAAGTTCGCTGATGATCGGCTGCCGGGGAAAAGCATTGAGCCAAGAGATCACTCTAGATCCGGTCGAACTCGAGCACGCCCTTTGGGTGAGCCGAGAAACTATGGTTGATGTGTTCGCAGGTCGGCATCCGGTCATTCGACCCTCCCGTCGGGGATCCATCGCTCACGCTCTGCTGTTTGATTGGCTTGCAGACCAAGCGGATTGACCTAATAAGAGCCGGAAAAAAAGCGGAAGACAGGGCCATGAAACTTAGCGCTCGCGAAGATATCGAAGCACCGATCGACTATGTCTTTGACAAGGTGGGCGATTTTGCATTGCTCGAACGGTCCGGGATGCGCCGCGGGGTTGAGGTAGTCCGAAAAGAGGCCGAGGGCAGGACAAGCTGGGATCTTGGGTTTTCGTTTCGCGGCCGACCGCGCAAGGCACTTGTCACCTTGGAAAAGGTCGAGGCTCCAAATTCGCTTGTTGCCTCGTTTTCCTCAGGTGGGCTCACCGGTCATACGGTTGTTGAGCTGATCGCACTTTCGCGCAACCGGACCCGTCTTTCCATATCGGTCGAGTTTGCGCCGCAGAGCCTTTCTGCGCGTCTCTTGGTCCAGTCCCTGCGGCTCGCGAAAATGACGATCACGCGCCGGTTCAAGACCCGTGTCGCCGATATCGCCGAGGATATCGAAGAGAGCTACCGCGGCTGATCAGTCGCGAACCTTTTCATGCCGGCGGGCAGCAGTCGGATAGACCCCGAGGAGCTTGAGGTGATCCGTGAAATAATCCAGCTCTTCAAAGGCGAGCTGGACGTTTCGATCGTCTGGATGGCCTTCGATCTCGGCATAGAATTGAGTGGCGGTGAAATGGCCGCCGACCATGTAGCTCTCGAGCTTGGTCATGTTGACGCCATTTGTCGCGAATCCGCCCATCGCCTTGTAGAGCGCGGCAGGGATGTTGCGGACGCGGAAGACGAAGCTCGTCATCATACCAAACTTGCCACGGCGTTTCAGGTCTGGTTCGCGGGCCATGATCAGGAAGCGGGTAGTGTTGCGGTCGTGGTCTTCGACATGGCGGGCCAATATGTCGAGACCATAGATCTTGGCCGCAATCTCAGAGGCCAAAGCGCCCTCCGCGGGATTGTTGAGCGTGGCAACTTCGCGAGCGGCGGCCGCGTTGTCCGACCAGTTGAGGGTTTCCAGCCCGTTGTCGCGGATGAACTCGCGAGCCTGCCCCAAAAGGATCGACATACTCCGAACCCGTTTCAGGTCGGATAGTTTTGATCCCGGCACACCAAGGGCGTTGATATGCACCCGAACGAATGCCTCGTCGACGATATGCAGCCCGCTATCGGGCAGAAGCTGATGGACATCGGCCACGCGTCCGTAGGTCGAATTTTCCACCCCGATCATGCCAAGCTCGGCGTCGCCCTTGCGGACGGCTTCAATCGCTTCTTCGAAGGTCGCGCAGGGCAGAGGCTCAAAGTCGGGGCGGGCCTCGATGCAGGCCTGATGGCCATATGCGCCGGGTTCCCCCTGGAATGCGATGCGTGCCGTCATGGCGTCTCTCCCCTCAAATACCCGAAATGGGCAATAAGTCGCGCCACTACAGCTTGCAAGACCCAGCGGGAAGCGGATACATAGCCCCGAAACTGCGAACAAAATGGAACGCGACATGTTCGACACAATGACTATCACTAAGACCATCGCCGGCGTCTGCACCGCATTGCTGATTTTCCTGTTCGGCAAATGGGCCGCTGAATCGCTCTACGGTGGGGCGGAGGCTGGCCACGGCGAAGAGCATGCGCAAGCCTATGTGATCCCGGTCGAGAACGCCGAAGGCGATGCTCACGGCGAAGAAGCCGCAGAAGAGGGCCCGGATTTCGCGACGCTCTACGCCTCGGCTGACGCCGCTGCCGGTGAAGGCCTGTGGCGCAATTGCCGCGCCTGTCACTCGCTCGAGGCAGGCAAGAACGGCACCGGCCCGTCGCTGCACGGCGTCGTTGGCCGTGCGGTCGATACCGCTGAAGGCTATAACTATTCGGGCGCTCTCGAGGCTGTCTTCGATGTCTGGAGCCCCGAGCATCTGAACACCTTCCTCGAAAACCCGAAAGGCGCCGCGCCGGGCACCAAGATGACCTTCAAGGGCATTTCGAAGCCTGAGGATCGCGCCAACCTGATCGCCTATCTCGCGACCCAGGGCTGATCCTAGCAACCTGCCGAAATCAGAGGCCGCTCTTCGGAGCGGCCTTTTTCTTTGCCCAGTGCCTTGCGTTGGACCTCGTCCAAAACTGAAGGGATTAAGCTCGGGGTGCAGGAGCAAGGGTGGGGCGTAAGGGAGAGCCTGTCAACGGCGGCTGCAAGAACCCTACGCCAAGCACGAGCATTGGTGTCAGGTTGCTGCCGTTCTAGTCCGTTTGCTTCTAACCTGCCTCACCGATCAAGGTGCAGCCCACGGCGCGCGCTAGCAGGCGACGGCAGGCAAGCTCGGCGGTTTCTCGGCTTAGGCCCATGAAATTCGCCTCATAGCCACGCGAGCCTTGGGTGATCTTGCGAAGCGATCCGTCAAGCGTGCTCATCTCGTTGAGGGCAACACGCAACAGCACGCGCTCGGCCTCGTAGCGGGTATTGTAGATGCCGACATTGATGCCCCAGTGGCGCCCGCCAGAGGTTGAGATTCGGGTCACGATTTCGGGCTCGGACGGCGAGGGAAGGGCACCAACAACGGCCGACGCCATCACAACGTCGCTTGGGCGCGGCTGTGTCGCAACGCTCGCGGCAATGGCAGCGGCGATCTGATCCGCCTCGGCGGCTTCGGCGCTTGGGCCCGCCTCTTCAAAAGCCTCCGCGCCCGCTATCGCCATTTCCAGCGCCTCGGCAATCGTGTCTGCCTCAGCAACTTGAAGGGGCGCGGAGGCGGCGGTCGGCCGCGCGGCGGGCCTTAGGCTTGTCGTCACGAGGCCGGTGATACGGATTGTCTTGCCAGCGGTGCCTTGGGTCGACTCGCTTGCCGAGGCGACGACGACAGTGTTGTCGGCGGGCATTGCGCCCATGCTGGGCATGACGATCTTGACGTTCGGCTGCGCGCGGGCAAATCCCATGTCGAGAAGCTCGGACACTTTGGCATTGCGGTCAGCGGTCGATGATCCACCAAAAACCGTCGCGATGATCCGCTCCGATCCGCGTTCTGCCGAGGCGACGAGGTTGTAGCCGGCAGCGCGGGTGTAGCCTGTCTTGATCCCGTCCGCGCCGCGATAGGCATCGAGGAAGCGGCGGTTGGTATTGTTCACCTGTGCGATGCCGGCGTCAGCCGAACGGCGCGAGAACAGGTTATAATACTGCGGAAAATCATAGATCAGGTGGCGGCCGAGGATGCTCATGTCATTGGCCGTCGACAGGTGCCCTGTCTCTGTCAGGCCATTGGCATTTCGGAAGGTGGTGCGCGTCATGCCCATCGCGGCAGCGGTCCGGTTCATGCGCCGGGCAAAGGCCGCTTCGGATCCCTCAAGCGCGATACCAATGGCAGTCGCAGCGTCGTTGGCCGATTTTACAGCGGCGGCGCGGATCAGATAGCGCAGGCGGATTTCCTGCCCCACCCGCAAGCCGAGCTTCGACGGAGGCTCATTGGCCGCCTCGGAGGTTATCTTCACAGGCGTGTCGAGGGTGATCTCGCCTCTCTCGATCGCTTGAAACGCGATGTAGAGGGTCATCATCTTGGTCAGCGAAGCAGGGTGCAGGCGTGTGTCGGCATTGCGGGAATGAAGGATCTCGCCGGTGCGGGCATCCATGACGATTGCGGCATAGGGGGCAGCAGAAACGCTAACCGGCGCCGTAAGGGCGGTAAATGTCCACAACACAATGAAAAGCCCGATACGGGCTTTCTGCCAAAAACGACCCAGCACGTCGTCGCCTCATACTGCCTCATGGCGTCGACTTCATGGTGACGCCTAATTATGCCGAGACCGTAGCACGAAGCGATTCTCAGGAAAACACTTTATTTTCAATGGTTTTCCGGCGTCGATAAGCTCTGGATATCTACATTTTGTGGTGAATATTGAAATACACCCAATATGAAGGGTGCCTTAGAGGCGCGCTAAAAGATCCGGAAGCTCGCCAAGATGCGCGATCCGGTGAAAACGCGCCGAATTCTCAGGTGCTTCGGCGCGTTCATGTTCCCAAGTCAAATCATGCGGCACATAGGTCCCCCACGCGCCCGCCGCGATGGCCGGAAGCACATCGGACCGCATCGAATTGCCAACCATCATCGCCCTCGGCCGGTCGCGCCGCGCGAAAATGCGTTGATAGACCCCGGGTGTCTTTTCGCTGACGATCTCGACCGCGTCGAAATAGTCGCCCAGCCCTGATTGGGCGAGTTTCTGCTCCTGATGAAGCAGATCACCCTTGGTGATAAGAATGATATCGGGCTCGCTCCCCAATGTTTCGAGGCATTCCCGAACGTGCGGCAGAAGATCTATCGGGTGATCAAGCATCTCGCGCCCCATCTTGAGGATTGCGGCGATGGTGGAGGTTGGCACCTTGCTGTCCGACACTTCGATAGCAGTCTCTATCATCGAGAGGGTGAACCCTTTGATCCCGTAACCATAGACGGCAAGGTTTCGCATCTCGGCCGCAGTCAGCTTCCGGTGAAGGTGATCCGGCTCGACATAGCCTGCAAGCATCTCGGTGAAGCTGTCTTTCGAGCTTTGAAAGAACTGTTCATTCTCCCAGAGCGTATCATCGGCATCAAAGGCAATTGTCCAGCGTTCGCTCATTAACAGTTCCTCCACCACTTGGGCTTTCCTTGCAGGACGCTTGGCCTATATTAGGCGATGAACTTCAAGAAGGTCGAACCAGGATCGGTATGACGCACAAAGAAAATCTGATGGCAGGAGGGTCGGGCGACGACGGCGGTGCCGATTTAGGTGTCAAGCTACAGACGCGCACCCGCACGAAACGCCCGCCTATGTATAAGGTTTTGATCCTGAACGATGATTTCACGCCGATGGAATTCGTTGTCCATGTGCTTGAGCGGTTCTTTGGCATGAGCCATTCGCAGGCGTTTGAATTAATGCTGACGGTCCACCAAAAGGGGCTGGCGGTTGTTGGTGTATTTTCCTACGAGATCGCCGAAACCAAGGTCACCCAAGTGATGGATTTTTCGCAGCGCAACCAGCATCCGCTGCAATGCACCATGGAAAGAGAGTGACGGCGCAACGCTGTCCATGAGCAATGTCCCAATCCCGCCTCTCAACGGCTCTCGATCAGGAGGGCCTCGTTCTGCCGGAAGGCCCTGTCGCGGTGATGCGCGCGCCGGAGGGCTACGACCTCGCCGCCCTAGAGGCAGGTCACCTCGTCATGGTGCATGGGTTTCGACCCGACTACGAGGTGTCTGAGCGGGCCGGCCTGCGTGTGGCGACCGAGCTGCCCGACGATCTGGCGGTGGCAATCGTCGTGGTGCCCCGTGCCAAGGCGCTGGCTAGGGACATGATCGCCGAGGCGGCCGGCAAGGCCCGTATGGTGATTGTCGACGGGCAAAAGACCGACGGGATCGACAGCCTGTTCAAGGAATGCCGGGCCCGGCTCGGCAACCTTCCATCGGTGACAAAGGCGCATGGCCGCCTGTTCTGGTTCGAGGGTGGAGAATTCAGTGATTGGAAAGCGGGCGCGCCGCAAAAGGGCTCGCATGGCTTCTTCACCACTGCCGGTGTTTTCTCCGACGGTGAGATCGACAGGGCCTCGGCGCTCTTGGCTTCGGCCCTGCCCGCCAAGCTTCCGGCCCGCATGGCGGATTTCGGCGCAGGCTGGGGCTATCTGTCCAAAGCCGTGCTCGAGCGGGAAGGGATCGAGCAGCTAGACCTGATCGAAGCCGAACTGCGTTCGCTCGACTGTGCTCGGCTGAATATTTTGGATCCCCGCGCCCGTTTCCACTGGGCGGACGCCACAAAATGGACCCCTGCCACCCCCTATGGCGGCATTGTGATGAACCCACCGTTCCACACCGGCCGCGTCGCCGATCCGGGCCTTGGCCGTGCCTTCATCGCCGCCGCGGCGCGTTCGCTGACGCCCTCGGGGCATTTGTGGATGGTGGCCAACCGGCATCTGCCCTACGAGGCGGCGCTGCGCGATCTGTTCCGCGAGGTGAGCGAGACTGGCGGCGACGGAGCTTTCAAGGTCTTTCATGCCTCTCGCCCCAAGAAATAATCTGGCCTAGGCTGCCGCCAACCCATCCACGGGAGAGTTGAGATGTCGTTTTCCATCGCGGGCAAGACCGCCATCGTCACCGGAGCGGCCAATGGCGTCGGACTCGCCATCGGGCGGCATTTTGTCGAGCAGGGCGCCAATGTCATGTTCTGCGATATGGACGAGGCGACGCTCGAGTACGAGCTTGGTGCGGAAGTGACCGATGATGGCCCGATCCGGCTTTTTGCAGGCGATCTTCGAAAGAAGCTGACGATCACCAATCTTCTTTCGGCCACGGTCGATGCCTTCGAGCGGATCGATATCGTGGTCAATGCCTCGCGCCAGGTTTTGACTTCGGACCCCCTCAACCCCAACGACGATGCCGTGGCCGAGCTTCTTGAGCAGAATATGCTGACAGCCCTGCGCCTGTCGCAGGCCGCAGCACGGCGGATGATCAAGCAGGCCGAAGATCAGGAAGAGGGGCAGGCGGGCGCCATTGTGAATCTCTCGTCCATTGCGGCGCGGATTACTCACCCCGAGCTTTTGGCCTATTCGGTCAGCAATGCCGCCGCCGAGCAGATGACCCGATCGCTTGCGGTGGCGCTGGCGCCGCATCGTATCCGCGTGAATGCGGTCGCCTTCGGCAGCGTGATGAGCGCAAGCCTGAAGGGTGCGCTCAAGGAAAACGACGAGTACCGTAACGAGATCGTCAAACATACGCCGCTGCACCGCATTGCCAGCCCCGGTGAGGTGTGTGACGCGGTTCAGTATCTCGCCTCGGAAGGCAGTTCTTTCGTCACCGGACAGGTCGTTACCGTGGATGGCGGGCGTTCGCTCCTTGATCCGGTGGGGCTATCGGTCCACTAGCCCTATTCCGCCGGATAGGTGGCGATGCACTGCTGGATGCGGGCGTTGACAGCCTTGAGCATTTCGGCCTGCCGTTCCTCAAGGGATTTCAGTTTCTGGTATTCGAGGTTCAGGTCGATCGCTGTCGGGACAAGCTGGGTGACAGGCTCGAGTGTCGGGCACTGGCTGCCTGTGGGCTGCCCCTCGGGATCGAGACAGGGCTTATAGACCTCGACGAATACGGTTTTCTCGGTCAGCGCATAGCCGCGGTCCACGTTGGCGCGGGTAATGGCGACGAGGTTGTTGATGACAGCCATTTCCTTGTTGGCGGTGTTGATGCAGCCGTCGCGCTGGCTGATGCAGGCGGCAAGGACGAGGGGCAGAAGAAAGAGAGTGCGGCGCATGGTAGCTCCTGACGGGTGGGGGCCACCGCGGGAGTGGCTGTTGACCCCAAAGGGTGCTAGAGGCCGCTGATATGCAATAACACCGCGCCTGAGGACCTGATGACCGACGCTATGGCCCAAGAGAAGAAGACCGCTTCCGAGTGGTTCCGCACCCTGCGCGACGAGATCGTCACAGCCTTCGAGGCGCTGGAAGACAGCCAGACGACCGGGCCCTTCGCGGATCGCACTGCCGGGCGTTTCGAGGTCACGCCGACCAAGCGTGCCTCGGAGGATGGATCGGATACGGGCGGCGGCCTCATGTCGGTGATGCGCGGCGGGCGGGTGTTCGAGAAGGTCGGGGTCAATGTCTCGACCGTCTATGGCCGGCTTGGCGAGGCGGCGCAGAAATCCATGGCGGCGCGCGGAGTGCCGGGGATGGCCGAGGATCCACGTTTTTGGGCATCGGGCATTTCGCTTGTCGCTCATATGCAGAACCCGCATACGCCGGCGGTGCATATGAACACCCGGATGTTCTGGACGCCCGGCGCGTGGTGGTTTGGCGGCGGGTCGGACCTGAACCCTTGCATCGAGTATGCCGAGGACACGGCGCATTTTCATGCTGTGCAGAAGGAAAACCTCGATCCCCATGGAGAGGGGCATTATCCGCGCCTCAAGGCCTGGGCGGACGAGTATTTCTATGTCCCGCACCGGGGCCGCGCGCGGGGGGTGGGTGGTATTTTCATGGACGACTATTGCACCGGCGATTGGGCGGCGGATTTCGCGCTGACGCAGGATATCGGACGGGCGTTCCTTCCGGCCTTCCTGCCGGTGACAGAGCGGCGGAGGAACACGGCTTGGACCGAGGCGGACAAAGACGCGCAGCTGATCCACCGGGGGCTTTATGCCGAGTATAATCTCGTCTACGACCGCGGCACGAAGTTTGGCCTTGCCACGGGGCATGATGCCAACGCGGTGTTGATGAGCCTGCCGCCGATGGCGAAGTGGGTGTAAGGGGGCGCTGCCCCCTCTGGGCCTGACGGCCCATTCACCCCCGGAGTATTTCAAGCCAAAAGAAGATCAGGCGCCGGCGCGGACGGTGTCGATCATCAGCTGCACATTTTCGGGATCGGCGTCGGGCGTGATGCCGTGGCCGAGGTTAAAGATGTGCGGGCCTTTCGAGAAGGCGCGGGTGATGCGGCGGGTCTCGTCGATCAGGGCTTGGCCGCCTGTGACCATATGATGCGAGGCGAGGTTGCCTTGGACGCAGCCCCCCGTTTGCACGTTGGCGGCCGCCCATTCGGCGCTGACGCCGTCATCGAGGGCGATACAGTCGGCGCCGATTGTGGCATGGAGGCCAGCATAGCGTTCGCCCGCGCCGCGGGGGAAGGCGATGACTGGAAGGCCCGGGTGGCGGGCCTTGAGGGCGGCGGTGATCTTGCGGGCGGGCTCGACGGCGAAATCGTGGAAATCCTGGCCCTGAAGACTGCCGGCCCAACTGTCGAAGATCTTGACGACTTCGACTCCGGCTTTCACCTGCATCGAGAGGTATTCGACGGTCGTTTCGGTGAGGCGGTCGATGAGGCCGGCGAAGGTGGCGCGGTCAGCGGCTTTGAGCGCGTGGGCGGGGCCCTGGTCGGGGGTGCCGCGGCCGGCGATCATGTAGGTTGCCACCGTCCAAGGCGCGCCGGCGAAGCCGATCAGCGTGGTTTCTTTCGGCAGTTCGCGCGACAGGATGCGGACGGTCTCGTAGACCGGGCTGAGGGTCTCGTGGATCGCCTCGGTGGGTTTCAGGGCGGCGAGTTCGTCGGGCGTTGTCACAGTTGTCATCCGCGGGCCCTCTCCGGTTTCAAACCAAAGATCGACGCCAAGCGCCTGCGGCAGGAGGAGGATGTCGGCGAATAGGATCGCGGCGTCGAAGCCATAGCGGCGGATCGGCTGGAGCGTGACCTCGGCCGCGAGTTCGGAATTGTAGCACAGCGACAGGAAATCCCCCGCCTCGGCCCGCGTGGCGCGGTATTCGGGCAGATATCGGCCCGCTTGCCGCATCATCCAGATGGGCGGTGTGGGCAGAACCTCGCCCCTCAGGGCGCGCAGGATCGTCTTGGTCATGGGGGCTCCTTCAGCGTGGACCCGTGGTCGCCAATGCCGCAGGGCGTGTCAAGCCATTGTCGGGCGGGTTTGGCGCGGCTAGAAGGCGCATATGATGCAAAACCTGCCTTCTCCCGCCTCGCCCTTCCGCATTGGAACCCGTGGATCGCCGCTTGCGCTCGCGCAGGCGCATGAGACGCGGGACCGTTTGGGGGCGGCGTTTGGCCTGCCGCAAGAGGCGTTTGAGATCGTCGTGATCAAGGTCACGGGCGATGCGGTGCAGGATCGGCCGCTGAAAGAGATCGGTGGCAAGGGGCTTTTCACGCGCGAGATCGAGGACGCGCTTCTCGATGGCTCGATCGATATTGCCGTGCATTCGATGAAGGATATGCCAGTGGAGCAGCCCGAGGGGCTGATCCTTGATACCTTTCTGCCGCGCGAGGATGTGCGCGATGCGTTTGTCTCGATTGGGGGCGGGGCGCTGGCGGGTCTGGCGCAGGGCGCGGTGGTGGGAACATCGTCCTTGCGGCGCAAGGCGCAGCTTCTGGCGCGACGGCCCGATCTGCAGATTGTCGAATTCCGCGGCAACGTGCAGACGCGGCTTCGCAAGCTGTCGGAAGGGGTGGCCGAGGCGACCTTCCTTGCCATGGCTGGGCTCAACCGGCTTGGCATGGCCGATGTGCCGCGCCAGCCGATCGAGCCCGAAGACATCCTGCCCGCCGTGGCGCAGGGCGCGATCGGCATCGAGCGGCGGCTGGTCGATTCGCGGGCGGCGGCGATGCTGGAGGCGATCCATCATGGCCCCACGGGGCAGCGGCTTAAGGCCGAGCGGGCCTTTCTGGCGGCGCTTGACGGGTCGTGCCAGACGCCAATTGCGGGGCTTGCCGAGCTGAGTGGCGGCAACCTGCGCTTGCGGGGCGAAATCCTTAGGGTCGATGGCTCGGAAGTGATCCGCGACGATCAGACCGCGGCGATCGAGGATGGCGCAGCTCTGGGCCGCGAGATGGCCCGCAAGATGCTTGAAAAGGCTGGCCCTGGTTTCTTCTAGGGTTCGCGCCCACGGTCGAGCCACAGGATCGCGGCGATAGCGGCGAAGAGCGTGGCCGCACCGAGGATCGAGACAAGGCCATAGCCGCTGATCCATGTGCCGATGGCGAAGATCAGGGCGCTCAGGCCGTCGGAAGATAGCCGCTGGAGCGCGATGAGCGAGGCGCCGGCGCCGGCGCGGCGACCCATGAGATCCTGCAGGTAGCCGATTGCCAGGGCATAGACCATCGCGCCGCCTGCGCCTGCGGGAAAGACCAGCGCCCAGACCCACGGCGTTGGCGCGAGGATCGGCAGGAGGCCCAAGAATACCGCATAGATGCCCGCCCCCGCGGTGATGATCCAGAGGCGCGGCATCACACGAAGCAGCTGGCCGACCGATAGCGTGACCACCACTTCAACCGCCACGAAGAGGCCGAAGAAGAGGCCGACATCGCCCGCGCCGCGGCCTGAGGCTTCGTTGAAGATCAGGCCGACGACCACGCCGGAAATGGCCGAACCGGAATGGATCGCGCCCATCAGCATGACGCGGATCAGAACAGGCGGCGCGACCATCTCTCCGATCGAGGCACGGAAGCCGAGGCCGGATTTCTGCTCGGTCCAGGGGGCCGCGCTGTCGGCGGGCCAGCTTCGCCAGATCAGCGCAAGGAGCGAGAGAGAGACCAGAAGGACCACCGGATAGATGGTTAGCAGGGAAAGGCCGCCATCGAAGGCCATGCCCCAGAGCGGCAGGACAATCATGAAAGGCACTGCAAAGGTCGCGCGAACAATGGCCAGGATCGCGTCCCGGTCTTGCACTGCCAGCGGCGCAGAAGCGAGGCGGGCCACAGCAAAAAGTTGGCCGAAAAGGGAACCACTGGCGGGCAGCAAAAGCATATGCGCGACGACGAAATAGACGGGTGAGTTGCCCATCCAGACCAGCGCAGATCCAGCGACCATCAGCGCCGAGGCGCTCAGGGCCATCGACCGGCGGCTGGGGCGCTGGTCGGTGATGATGCCTACGCCGACCGAGGCGCCGACCGAAACGAAAAGCGCGACTAGGAGGACGAAGGAATAGAACCTGTCGCTGATTCCGAAAACGCTGATGGCGATGAGCGACTGATAGATCGCGACCGAGGCAGCGTGGATGCCAAATAGCAAAACGGCGCCCACGACGAGCCGCAGGGTCGGATCGGTTGCGATCAGGCGAAGCTGTCGGATCATGAATTGGCCGGAGGGATCAGTTTGCCGGGGTTCATCAGGTTGTCAGGGTCAAACGCCGCCTTGACCAAGCGCATCGCCGCCAGAACCTCGGGCGGCTTGCGCCGCCGCATCGTGGGCAGCTTGTAGAGGCCGATGCCGTGCTCGGCCGAAAAAGAACCGCCCAGTTCGGCAACTACATCTTCGACCGTCTCGCGCAGGCGGTCTTGCAGGGCTTCGTCTGTGGAGGTCGGGTAGAGGGTATAGTGCAGGTTACCGTCGCCCAAATGCGCCACGGTCAATTCGTCGATCTCGGGGTCAATGGCGGCAAGGCGGGGCCGGACGCGGGCATAGAAATCCTCGATCCGGTCGAGCGGCAGGGCGATATCGTTGTCGACCCGGCAGGCGCGCAGATAGGCGATGGCGGCGGCGGATTCGCGGCGGGTCCACATCTCGCGCCGCTGGGCTTCGCTGGTGGCGATCACCGCGTCGAGCAGGGCGCCTTCCTCGTGCATCGTGGCCAACACAGCTTCCAGCATCTCGTCGGCGGGGCGCGTCCCGTCCGGGCGCTGGGTGGCCAGAAGCGAGGAGGTGATGCCTAGCTCGATCATCACGTTCACATCATGGCGCTCGGCAAAGGGCAGGCGGGCCTTGGGATCGAGCTTGAGGTGCCCCTCGATGTATTCGCGCGGCATGTATTCAAAGGCTTCCACGGCGCCGCCACTTTCCGCCTGAAGCCGGTTCAGAAGGTCGAGCGCATCACCAAGGCTTCGCAGCGCGACCGTGGCCGTCAGATAGGCGCGCGGGCGGGGGGCGAGCTTCATCACCGCGGCGGTGATGACGCCGAGCGTGCCTTCCCCACCGATGAAGAGGTGCTTGAGCGCATAGCCGGTGTTGTCTTTGTGCAGCGCGCTCATCAGATCGAGCACGCGGCCATCGGCCAGAACCACCTCGACCCCGAGGCAAAGATCGCGGGTATTGCCATAGCGCAGAACGTTGGAGCCGCCGGCATTGGTCGAGAGGACACCGCCCAGCATGGCCGATCCTCGCGCACCGAAGGTCAGCGGGAATACGAGATCCTGCTCCTCGGCAGCCTCATGCAGTTTGGTCAGGACAACCCCTGCCTCAGCGACGATGGCGCGTGCGGCGGGGCGGACATCGCGGATGCGGTTCATCCGGTCGAGCGAGAGCTTGATCCCGCCCGGCGCAAAGGTCGCGCCGTTGAAACCTGTCTTGCCGCTTACCGGCACAATCGGGGTTTTCGTTTCGCTGGCAATTTGCAGGATCTCTGAAACCTCGGCGGTCGAGGCGGGCCGCAGAACCGCAGCAGGCGGCCCCACGAATTCACCGGCTATGTCCTGATCCCAAGGAGCGGTATCTTTGCCCGTCAGAACGTTCCGCGGGCCAATCGCAGCGGCAAAGCGTTCGAGCGGCAGGGACATAGCGTTCTCCTTCGGGTTTCTGGCCAGTGCTAGCGGCTTCAGAGCGCCGGGAAAAGAGGGCAAGGCTCGCGACTTTTCCTCTTGACGCCGCCTGACCCACAGACTACCTCGCACCGCGTTGGCGGAGTAGCTCAGTTGGTTAGAGCAGCGGAATCATAATCCGCGTGTCGGGGGTTCAAGTCCCTCCTCCGCTACCATCCTTCCCCGAAAAGATATTCTTTCTCGAACGAACGCAGTTTCTTTGCTTCCGTGGCCTTTTCAAAGGAACCGCGCCCTCCCGCGAGGGAGAGCGCGTTCTTGCCAAAGAAGAATAAACGACTTGCGCGCTTACCTAGAGATTACATCTCGTCCGGGGGTGTCGTTGTTGCCGCTATTGATGCCGAGAGTGTGCTGGCACTCCATTTCGTATGCTGACTGGTTGGTCTTGAATGTGGCAGATACGCCTTCGACCTCGAACCAGCCAACTTCCGTACCGGGGACTTTGGGAATGTCCCAAAGACGCAGCACGTTAAAGTTGCCGTTTGCGTCGGTAATCGCGCCGTAAGTCTGGCTCGGCACTCCATTGTGAACATAGCGGTAGTTGATTTGCGTGTTCGGCACCGAAGCCTGAACTTGCAGGCTTGTCCTGACCTGACAGGTTCCGGTCTTTGTCGTGATCTCGGTGAGACCCAGCGAAGATCCCAAAACGTCAACCCGTGGCGCAATTCCTCCGCTTCCGCCGGGCGTCGCGGGCGGTTGGTGGCGCTTGCAGATTACGTCGAGTTTCACAGTATCCTTTGCCTCGAAGATCAGCTGGTTCGATCCCGGGCCGTTCAAGTTCTGGTAGTGGGCAAGATTTACTTCGAAATGGGCTTGACGGTCTTGCCCGAAGATCTGGGCATTGGACGCGCCGTTATGGCGCAGCCCTGCCGCAATCGTGTTGCACATGGACACGGCCTCGTCCTCGATTGTCCCCGCAGCGACCGACAGATCCACTGATTTGTTGACCGTGTTCGGGCGATTGCCAAACGGATAGCTTTCCGAGTGCCGCGAGAACCACATTCCGCCGACCTCTGTCGCGATACCGACACCGGTCCAGATCTCTGGCTCGACCCACCAGCTTACAATGCTGCCGGAGACCCCGACGTCGAGATAAACATGGGCCTCTATAATGGCGGGCGAGTTGCCCTGTAGCTGGGTGTAATCCTGTCCGTTGCTCAGGACGACAATGGAATTCGGGCTAATCGACTGGATCTGATAATCGCCTTCATCGGCCTGAGCAGGGGCAGCTGCGAAAGCCGCAAGCACATGTGCTGCAAATAGATTCCGTAAAGTGGTTTTGATGTTCATTTCTCAATCCCCAAAAAAAATTGGAAAATTCAAGTATTCTTCCAGGTCGATAGCCTAGGCGAATTGGATATTCTCGCGACCGGAGTCTGACCATCCAACGCACAAAACACTTTCGTTTTGAAGTGCCGCTGCGAGGTCGTTTTGGACGACACTTGACGTAGTGCCCGGCGGAAGTGAGGTGGCATGACAGTGCCGATCATTAACCAATCTAGGAAAATTATGCGCCTCCTGTCCCAATTCGGTCAAGCAGGAGAGCAAGGTCAACAGCGGAAGATGCCCCATCGTCATCCAATGGTACCGGTAGGGAGGAATTGTGTTGGTCAAGGCATTCAGTCCCTGCCTCGGGAAGAAGATCCGCGTATCGCTCCATCTAATGTTGATATTGATCAATTTATTCCTCAGATTGTTAGCTATGGTGAAGGCATGACCAAGCGTTCCAAAACTGCCGAAACCGCTCCGGCATTTCGCGCCTCTGGGCTGACCAAAGTCTATGGCGAAGGGCGCACTGCCGTTCACGCGCTCCGCGGCGTCGATATGGAGATCCCGAGGGGCGAGATCGTCGTGCTTCTGGGGCCGTCCGGCTCGGGAAAATCGACGCTTCTCAACATACTTGGCGGCCTCGATCGCCCCACAGATGGCACCGCCCATTTCGCCGACACCTGTTTGACCGATATGGATGACGCCGGGCTCACGCTCTATCGGCGCAATCACGTTGGCTTTGTCTTCCAGTTCTATAACCTGATGCCAAGCCTGACGGCTGAGGAAAATGTCGAGCTTGTCACCGAGATAGCCCGCAATCCGATGGCTGCGGGTGAGGCGCTGTCGCTTGTGGGCCTTGGTGAGCGCCGCAATCACTTTCCGGCGCAGCTTTCGGGCGGCGAGCAGCAGAGGGTCGCTATTGCGCGGGCAGTGGCCAAGCAGCCCGAAGTTCTCTTCTGCGACGAACCGACGGGCGCCCTTGATAGCACCACAGGCCGCGCCGTTCTTCGGGTCTTGCGAGATGTGAATGATCGGCTTGGGACAACGATCCTTATCATTACCCACGCAGCCGCCACAGCGGCTATGGCCGATCGTGTGATCCGGTTCGCCGATGGTGGAATCCTTGAGGTCACGGTCAACAAGACCCGCGTCGATCCCGAAGAGCTGGTTTGGTGAGGCCGCTCGACAAGAAGCTCTGGCGCGATCTGCGCCGCGTGAAGGGGCAGGCGGCTGCCATCGGCCTTGTCATCGCGCTGGGCGTGATGATGCAGGTGATGATGTCGGGCCTCGTGCATTCGCTTCAGGAAACCCGCGCGGAATATTACGAGCGCTATCGCCTCGCCGATATCTTTGCGCCGGTCCTTCGTGCGCCCAATTCTGTCGCCACGCAGCTTGCTGCGATTGACGGCGTCTCGAGGGTTGAAACCCGCGTGACCGGCATGGTGTTGATCAATATCCCGTCGCGCGATCTTCCGGTCATGGGCCGCGCGCTGTCGCTGCCGCCCGGTGGCGAGCCGGGGCTCAACGCGATCTACATGAGCACTGGCCGGATGTTCGATGCCGCGCACCCCGAAGAGATCGTCTTGCTCGACAGTTTTGCCGAAGCGAATGATCTGGTTGCCGGCGACAGCCTGATCGCCACGATCAACGGCGCCCAGCGGGAATATCGGATCGTCGGAACCGCGCGATCACCCGAATACCTCTATACCACAGCCCCGGGCGAGCTTGTCCCTGATGACGCTCGCTTCGGGGTGATCTGGATGAACCGCGATGCCATGGCCGCCGCCTATGATATGGTCGGCGCCTTTGGCGAGGCGCTCTTTTCGATCAACCGGGATGCCCGCGAAGCGTCAGTCCTCGAAGAGATCGACCGCGTTCTCAAGCCCTTCGGCGGGGGCGGTGCCTTTGGGCTTGCCGATCAGTATTCCAACCGGTTCGTTTCCGAGGAAATGAGCGGGCTTGAGGTCAGCGCCTCGGGCGTTCCGCCCTTCTTCCTCGCCGTGGCGGCATTCCTTCTTTACATCGTCGTCAGCCGCATGGTGCAGGCCGAACGGGAAGAGATTGGCCTGATGAAAGCATTCGGCTATCGCAACCGCGAGGTTGGCTGGCATTATATGAAGATGGTGCTGGTGATCGCTGTTGGCGGGGCCATCGCCGGATGCTTGATCGGTATCGGCGCCGGACGCGCGATGATCAATCTCTATACGGTGTATTTCAAGTTTCCGTTCCTCATTTTCGTCCTTGATCCGCAGTCATTTGTCAGTGGCGTTTCGGTCTCGATTCTCTCGGCCTCGATCGGCGGGCTTTTTGTGATGCGGCGGATCTTCCGAATGGCGCCCGCGGATGCCATGCGCCCGCCTGCGCCCGCAGACTACAGCGCCGCTGGTCAGATCGGGGCGTGGTTTGCGAAATACCTCGACCAACCCAGCCGGATGGTTCTTCGGCGCGTGACGCGCCAGCCGGGGCGGATGCTGGGTGCGGTGCTTGGTATCGCGATGGGCATGGCGCTTACCCTGTCGATGATCACGATTTACGCGGGGTTTGAGCGCACACTCGATCTGACCTTCACCGTGGTTGATCGTTCTGACGTGACGGTGAGTTTTGCGCGGCCCGTTGGCGAGGATGCGATCTTTGCGCTTCGGCGCATTCCCGGGGTCGACGTGGTCGAACCGACCCGAGCGGTCGGCGCGGTTCTTCGCAACGGGCGGTTCAGCCATCAGGGCGCGATCACGGGCCTCACTGATGCGCCGGAACTGATCCGCGCCATCGATAGCGACTATGCCACGATCGAAATGCCTGCCAGCGGCATCGTACTTGCCAAGGAACTTGCCGATCTTCTGGGCATCGTGCCGGGCGAGATGCTGACGATCGAAGTGATGGGTGGCAACCAGCCGGTGCTTGATGTCCCGCTTGTGGCGATTGCCCAGAGCCTTCTTGGGGCGCCGGCCTATATGGGGATGGAGGCGCTCAATCGCACTTTGGGCGAGCCGGGGCTGGCATCAGGGGCCTATCTCCGGATCGACAGGGCGCATGAGCAAGAGATATTCGCGGCTTTGCGCGATATGCCGATGATAGCTGGCGTGAGCCTGAAATCCGAGATGCGGACCGCTTTCGAGACGCTGATGAACCAAGGCGCCGGGGCGACCCGCTATGTCATGGGGCTTGTCGCCTTCATTATTACCTTCGGTATTGTCTACAACGCCGCTCGCGTGGCCCAGGCCGAGCGTGCCCGCGACCTCGCGAGCCTTCGCGTGATCGGCTTTCATCGCGGTGAGACGGCCTTTGTTCTATTGGGAGAGCTTGCAGTTGTCACCCTCTTGGCGCTGCCGCTGGGCTCGCTGATGGGGCACTATATGTCCTCTGCGGTTGCCGAAGGATTTTCGACCGAGCTTTACCAGATCCCCGCGCTCTTCCTGCCCGAAAGCCACGGCTATTCGGCGCTTGTTGTGATTGCCGCCGCGCTCTTTTCCGGCTGGCTTGTGAAACGTGACCTAGACCGGGCCGATATCACCACGGCCCTGAAAACACGGGAGTAGACCCATGGCCCAGAAACGCCGCCGTTCACGCAGATTCCTAACCCTCATTGCGATTGCCTTAATCGCAGCCGCGATGACCTATGCCTTTTGGCCCAAGCCAGCACTGGTCGATCTGGGAACCGTGGGGCGCGGCCCGCTTATGGTGACTATTGACGAGGAAGGCCAAACGCGGGTCCGCGATATCACGTTGGTGTCGGCCCCGACGACCGGGGCCTTGGAGCGGATCACCCTTCGTTCAGGTGATGCAATCGGCAAAGGGAAACGGATTGCGGGGATCTCCCCCGCGGTGCCGGGCTTGGCTGAAGAGGTGATCGTCGCTCCGGCTGAAGGGCAGGTTCTTCAGATCTATCAGGCTGGAGGGGCGATGGTTGTTGCTGGCTCGCCCATTCTCGAGATTGGCGACATCCAGTCCGATCTTGAGGTTGTTGTCGATCTTCTGTCGTCGGACGCTGTTTCCATCGAAGCCGGCGCGGCCGTTTTGCTTGGCGGTTGGGGCGGAGGAACGACGCTTGAGGGCGTCGTCGCACGTATCGATCCGGTCGCCACAACCCGAATTTCGGCGCTTGGTGTCCAAGAGCAGCGGGTCGACGTCACCATCGACTTCACCGGACCTTCAGAAGAACGCCAAGGCCTTGGCCACGGTTTCCGCCTTGAGGCGCGGATCGTGCAATGGAGCGACGATGCAGCGCTTCTAGCCCCGGCCAGTGCGCTATTTCGCGAGAACGGCGTTTGGTCGGTCTTCCGGGTTGCGGAGGGGATCGCCCATCTTACACCTGTCGAGGTCGGCCACAGCGACGGCATCCACACCGAAATCCTGAGCGGTCTCGGCGACGGCGACGTCGTGGTTCTCTACCCGTCGTCCAGCCTCGTCGATGGAGGGGCAGTCGCGGAGCGTGCTGCGGAGTAGGCCGACCGCATCGACCACAGTTGGATGGAGTGCAATCTCTGTCCGCCGCGCGGTGAAGGCGCGGTGAGCGACAAGAATGCCGATTGCATCGGCATCCCTTAGCGCGGCTGTGCAGGAGACAAGTCTTACCCCCGAAGAGGCCAGGCCAAGGGGCAGCACGTCAATATGGGGTTCGACGGCCAGAACCTCATGGCCGCGATCCGCGAGTATCTTGGCCACGGCAAGAGCCGGGCTTTCGCGCAGGTCGTCGGTGTCAGGTTTGTAGGCCAGACCGAGGCAGGCAATCTTTGCCGGACGCGATAGATGGGCAAGCGCCTGTTCGATCCTGTCGGCTGTAAGTTCGGGCATGGCATCGTTGCGCAATCGCGCGGTTTGAATGAAGTCGGTGCACCCCGGCGCTGCATCGACAAGAAACCAAGGGTCTACGGCGAGGCAGTGTCCGCCCACCCCCGGCCCGGGTCGAGGAATGTCGACCCGTGGGTGGCGGTTGGCGAGGTTGATCAAACGCCACACATCGACACCTAGCTCTTGGCAAATGAGCGAGAGTTCGTTCGCAAAAGCGATAGTGGTGTCGCGCCAGGCATTTTCGGCAAGTTTGCAGAGCTCTGCGGTTCGGGCGTCGGTGATGTTCAACCGCGCCCGGCTAATGCGCCGATAAAGAGGCGCGGCCATTTCAGAGGCCGTTGGGCAGAGGCCGCCAATGATCCGTTCGTTCTCCGCGATTTCGCGAAGCGCCGCGCCGGGGATCGCCCGCTCTGGGCAGTGGGCGAGGAAGATACTCCCGTCGGGAAGGTCGGGCCGCAGTCTGGCGATCTTGTGAGCCAGCATCTCCGTTGTGCCCGGTGGAACGGTGCTTTCGACGATGATCAAGTCCCCTTCTCGCAGGTGGGGCGCAACAGAGGACAGGGCAGCGTCAATATAGCGGAGCAGCGGTCGCTTGCCGCTGTCGACCGGGGAGGGAAGGCAAAGAATGTGGGCGTTGGCCGGTTCTGGTTTGTAGGCCGCCCTTAGCCAGCCCTCAGCGACAACCCGCTCAATCAGTTTCGCAACGCCCGGCTCGCGTGTTTCAGGCACCCCGCGCCGGATCGCCTCTGTGACATCGGGTGAGATATCTATTCCCACAACTTCGAGGCCGGACTGTGCAAAGAGCGCCGCTGTCGGCAGCCCGATGTAACCAAGGCCATGCACTGCGATCTTCATTCAGGCCACCTTCGCCAGATTCGCTTGTGCCTCTTGCATGAGGACACGCAAAATCCGCTTCGAAGCGCGCCCGTCGCCAAAGGTATCCGCTGGCGTCAGAGGCGGCGGGGTCGCCAAGAGGCGCTTTACCTGAGCGGCGATTGCATGGCGCTCGGCGCAGACAAGATGTACCGCGCCGGCCTCAATCGCCTCTGGGCGCTCTGTTGCATCGCGCACCACGAGGGCGGCTTTCCCAAGCGCAGTTGCTTCCTCTTGAACTCCGCCGGAATCGGTTACGATGAGGTCCGACAATGCCATGAGCCCCACAAAGCGTGGATAACTCTGTGGTTCGAGAATCCGTACGCCGGGCGCCCCCGCGAGGATGGATCGCGCCTGCCTCTGAATAGTTGGGCTCGGATGTGCGGGAAAGACGATCTGATGTCCGATCGCGCCTAACCCGCGCAACGCCCAGCACAACTCGGTGAGCCCGCGCCCGAGGTTTTCTCGTCTGTGCATCGTCACGAGTATCAGTTTCCGGCCCAAGGCACGGGGAAGCCAGAGCGCAGGGTTGCCCAGCCTTGATCGTGCTGCAAGAAGCGCATCGATGCCGGTGTTGCCTGTCACGTGAATGGCCTTGCTCGGAATGCCTTCGGCTCGGAGGTTAGCGGCGGCCCCCGGAGTTGGCGCAAAATGAAGATCGGCAATGCGAGATATGAGTTGGCGGTTCATTTCCTCGGGCCAAGGCGATGCGACGCTACCGCTTCGCAGCCCTGCTTCAACATGGGCGACAGGAACCGCCCGATGCGCTGCGGCAATGGCCCCGCAGGTCGCCGAGGTCGTATCCCCTTGAACGATTGCGCGGTCGAAATCCCCGTCTCTCAGGATCGGGTCAAGTCGTGTGAGGATTTTCGCCGAGAGGTCGGACAAGCTCTGATCGGCCTGCATCACCTCAAGATCAAAGTCCGGCTCAATGCCGAAGAAGCGAAGTGGCTCCAAGGCAAGTTCGCGATGCTGCCCAGTCGAACAGATCTGCAGCGTCAGGCCGGGCGAACGGCGCAATCGCAGAATGAGCGGCGCGAGCTTGATAGCTTCGGGGCGCGTGCCCAAGATGACCAAAAGTCTCAAGATTGGCCCCCAGCGTGGTGCGTTTCGCAAGGCTGGCAGCAACAGGCTAAATATTCGGTTAACCAGGATTACCAAGTCCGAAGATCTGCTCGATAAGTGAAATGGGCCAATGTTCAGCCAAGGGTCTCGCGGCAGAGCGGCCCTCGACCGCGAGGCGTTCATAAAGTGCCTTGTTGCGCGCAATTCTTCTGATCTGGCGGGCAGCCGATTTCCAGTCAAAACGGGGAACGAGAACTCCTCCGCCGTTCTTTAGAAGCTCTGATGGATGTCCGTGGTCATAGGCGATCACGGGACGGCCCGCGGCCATGGCTTCGGCAATTGTGCGGCCGAAGCTCTCGGCAAAATGCGATAGGCTGAGAACGATATCACAGTGCGAGATTGCCTTGGCAGGGGTCTCGGCGAAACCAATCGCGTGGACATTTGGCGGCAAAGGCAACTGCGGCGACGGGCCCACAAGAACGAATTTGAGACCGGTCTCGGTTCCCAATTCTTGGGCTATACGCAGAAAATCCAGAAGGCCCTTGCGCGGGGTGCCGCTGCCCACCAGCCCGATCCGAAGCTGTCCGGTAGGGCGGGAAGGCAGGTCGAACAAGGAAGGATCAATTCGATTCTCGGCAAGGATCGCATTTTGGTCGCCGATCCAGTTCAGGGTCGTCCGGCTATTGGCGATGATCCGATCGGCCTCGTTCAACAAAGTCTGCCGCAGCAGTGCAGGAGTGAGGGCGAGATCGCGGCACAGTTGGGGATCAGCCTCCGGCAGTTCGCGCAGATACAGCGCCCCAGGGCGGCCCAGCGCCCGCGCCGCAACGAGCGGGGCATTGAGTGTGCAGGTGTTTACGTGCACCTCGTCGGCGCCAGAGCTGTTGATAATCCGCATCAGCCCCTCAACCTCTTCAACGGTTGGCGCAGCGCCGCCGCGCCGTGGCCTCTGAGGGCAAACATGGATGCGGGAGGCAAGAGGCGTGAGGGCTTCAAGATATGGCGCCGCTTCGGCCGCTGGCAGGACAACCTCGGCGTCAACACCGGTCGACCGCGCGGCTGACAGCACGTCAAGAAGGCTGCGTTCCGCGCCATAGGTTTCCGTTCCCGCAGCATGGGCAAAGACGATGATCTTGCGGTGCGCATCAGACATCGGTGTTGCCGGCACTGCGAAAGGCATTGGCGGCTCGGCCCGAACAAGCGCCAGAGGAAAGGGCCGCGTTTTGGGTGCGCGGTCCATGAAGAGCGGCCCGGTCTTGTGCCAAAGAGCTGCGGCTTCGGCGTAGTCGGCGCGCGGACCGGCCCGCTGAGTGGTAATGGATGTGGCCGGGGCGGTTGTGAGCGATCCCTGTCGCGCTCTCCCGATCGACAAAGGTAGACCGGGTAGCACCGCCTTTACGTCGCTGGCGCCATAACGGGCGATGATCCGGTCGCGGAACTCACTGTCGGCTCCTGTAGACGCCTCGTCCCAATAGCCGATCTCTTCCCGAAGCGAGCGGCGAAAGAGAAGGGAGGAAAGATTGGGGTGAATGATCCTATCCTGACGCCAAAATAATCGGGGGCGCAGATGTTCGTCGGCTCGAATCCAGTCAGACATAGTTGCCGCAAGTCCCGGGTTCTTGGTGAAAGGCGCGATCTGGCGCGCGATCCGCTCGGGATGGGCCCAGTCGTCGGCGTCTAGGCTGGTGACGAAATCGCCGGTTGCGCTCTCAAGGCCAAGGTTGCGCGCGCCATAAGCACCGTTGGTCTGCGCCCCGTCCAAGAGGCGGATGCGGGGATCTTTCTTTTCCCATCTTTTGGCGATTTCTACCGTGGCATCTGCAGATCCGTTATCGATGACGAGAATTTCAAGATTGCGCCAGCTTTGGCAGACAAGGCTGCGTAGGGCCGTCTCGAGGGTCATGGCCGCATCGCGCGCGGGCATCAGGACCGTAACAAGTTCTCCGTCCACCGCTCGCGACGCATTGCAAACCAGACGGTCAAACGCAGGCCCGCTTCCCGGGGCAGGGGAGGCGAATCCAAGACCGTCTACGAGAAAGGCCGGGCGCAAAGGACGCAGTGGCTGGCCGGGCGGCGCAAGGGCGATCCGAAGATCGAAATTCAACGGGAACCGTCGCATCGCACGTTTGAGAAGGGCACGGCCAAAGCCCTCCTGCCCCGCATCTCGCAAGATCATGCCCGCGGTGAGCGGCAACGAGGGATCCAGAAAACCTGTGATGATCTGTTTGTTTTCGGCGGCTCGGCCCGCGTGGGCTGCAGCCTGTTCAGTATTCCCTCTGGCGGCGTACCAACGGGCGCAGGCTATCTGGGCATAGAGAAGATCTGCCGGTGCGCCATGACGCGCGAGCCATTCGAGTGCATCAAGGTTTCTGCCTTCTTGGGCAGACTCAATTCCATCGGCCCAAAGGTCTGCCACCATCATGCACGGAACTCGACCCTCGCGCCGGCCATGCCTCAAGTAGTGGAAAAGAGGTGGTTTTCCAGCGGCGGCAACATCGGGGTAGAGGGTTCTGTACGAGCCTTCACCGAAGAAGGCCGGGGTCCACGGCATAGGCTTGGTAAGATCTTGGAAAGCATTTGGGCGCCACATGCCTTGGTGGTGTCACCAAAATGGCTAATACAACTTTAAGGATTGCGTGAGGGAATCAAAACAAGCCCCGAATGAAGGCCGGATTGACAGAATGTCGAAGATGGAATTGCCGAAGCGTGATGGTGTCGACGAAGTTTTGAGTTGGCAACAAGTGCAAGCGACCCGCGAAAAGCGGTTCTTTCGGTCGTTGGCGCTTCAATGCCAAAGGGAAATCAAGCTGCGGCGCCAAATACATCGCTGGAACGCCCTGCGCTTTCTTTGGCGGCTCTTCGGGCCCGCCCCGCTGGCACGAAGGGCCGTCGAACTCTTTATCCTGCGCGGATCGGCCTATTTCGATGCGGGCTGGTATCTCTCAAAGGCGCCTGACGTCGCGGCGTCGGGGCTTTCGGCCGAGCGGCACTATTTGCTTCACGGTGGGTTCGAAGGGCGGGATCCGGGGCCCCATTTCTCGTCTGCCTCATATCTCAAGCGCGGACAGGACGTGGCCGCAAGCGGGCTTAACCCGCTGGTTCATTTTCATATCTTTGGAAAGAGCGAGGGGCGCTGGGCTGGCGCGGCCAGTCGGAAATGCGGTGGGATGCCGCCGATCCCGGATCGCGTGGTCTATGTCGTCGGCCACACGCTTCCCTATTCATCGAGCGGCTACGCAATTCGGACTCATGAGGTCGCCAAGGCCCTCGGCCGTGCCGGCCATGATGTGGTCGTCGTGCTTTTTCCCGGAAGGCCGTGGTCGATCGAGGGATTTAACCCCAATGAGAGGGTGCAAGCAGACAGGCGCATCGAAGGGGTGCGCTATGTCACCCTTCCAGCCCAACAGCTTCTTGGCTTGTCGCAAGAGGCGGCCCAAGAGGCGGCAACTGTGCTCTTGTCGGATGCAATCGCCACCCTGCGGCCCGCTTCGGTGGTTGCTGCCTCGAACTGGCGCATAGCGGAGCCGGCGGCCGAGGCTGCGCGGGCAAATGGTGCTGTATTCTTCTATGAACAGCGTGGGTTTTGGGAGTTGGGCCTCGGGGCCGGGGCCATCCGTGAGATTGAGCGCGCGAAAGAGATCGAGGTGGCCCGTTCGGCTCGCGCGGTCATCGCGCTCGGCCCTCAGATGCAGGAAGAACTGCAACGCAGGGGCATCCCCGCTGATCGCATTGTTCGCGTTCCAAATGGCATCGCTCCGGCGCGAGTTGCCGGCGCGGCAATCGACCGGAAAGACCTTGGTTCGGCATCGAGATATCTGATCGGGTATGTCGGCGCCTACGCAGAGCACGAAGGAATAGAAGATTTATTTGCTGCGGTCGCCAAAATGCGGCGCGAGGGGGCCGATGTGGGCTTGCTCTGCGCGGGCGGCGGCGAGCCGAAGGGTCTGATTGGCAGCCGCTTTTCCGAGCGGGTCGTATTGGGCGCCTACGCAGCCAAATACGGTGTCGAGCGCAATACCCTCATCTTGCCCAGGGTGCCCTGGGCCGAGGTTGCGCCTGTCTATGGCCTTTTGGATCTGGTCGTAGTGCCACGTCGCAACAGCGAGGTCGGCCAGCTTGTGCCCCCCCTCAAACCCTATGGAGCGATAGCGCATGGGTGCCATGTTTTGATGTCGGATCTGCCGCCGCTGCGCGATATCGCAGACGAGATCGGGGCAAGGCTTTTCCCAGCCGGAGATGTCGCTGCCCTAGCTGAAGCTATCCGCCGACATTTGGAGGCGCTGCCGTTTCTAGGCAGACCCCAAAGCCATTGGTCGCTCGCTTGGGGCCAGCGCATCAAACCGCTTTCGCGCCGCCTTCGCAGTGTTGAGGAAGAGGCCAAAAGGGCGCAGCGGGCCGGTGCATTGCCCGCTTTTGACATCGCACAAATCCCTCGCGCGTTTTTGGCGCTTGGCCAGGACAAGGCTTGCGACATCGGTATCGGCCCCTGCCGAAACTGGCCCGGTGCACTGAGGTGCGCCACCCGCAACGACATTCTTGCCGAGGTCGCAACCCGCCCTCCGGCAACCCTCGTGATTGACTGGCAAGGCATTACCGGTGAAGGCGGCGAATGGCATGGCCTTTGGGGTGCCGAGGATATCGGTCTTAGCAAGCAGGTCTTTGATGCCTGTCGGATCGCGCTTGATCGGGGATGGCGGATCAAGGTCGTTGGGCCCGTTTCCCTCGCCGAAGCACCGCTCTTTGCCATGGTTTCTGAGCAAGTTGAAATTCTTGAAGGCGAGGTGTCCGCTAGTTGGACGGACGCGGCCGCATGAGATTAGCTGTCCTTGCCGAACAGAATTTCAACCTCGTCGATGGGTCGACAGTCTGGCTTCTCAATCTGTGCCGGATGCTGGCTACTTTGCCGGGCGTTGAAACCACTTTGATCCTGAAAGAAGCGCTTTCCACGCGCGTAATGGCAGATGATCTGCCGGCCAACATTGCGGTGGTCGAGCCAACGGAAATCGGCTCGCAAAGCCGATTGACCCCCGACGAGATTTCCTCGGCGCTCGAAAATCTGGAAGGCAAAGTCGGCCGATTTGACAGGATCATTGTGCGGGGCGATGAGTTCTTGTCGTTTCTTCTTGCCGACGAGGACTGGGCCGGACGGGTAATCGCCTATAGTCCTTCGGCAAAGCCCCGCCTTGGCGCCTCGGTGCCAAAGTGGATTGCTGATGCAAGACAGGCTCGCGCGCCGCTTCTTACTCAGAGCCCTATTAGCAAAGCCATATTCGAAACCTTCCACGATTATCCTGCGGCGCTTGTCGAGGTCTTGCCTCCTGTGGTGCATGGCCTGCCTGTGCCCCAGCCCGAGATGGCGGCTGGGCCACTCCTCGTCTATAGCGGCAAGATCGATCCGGGCTACGGGCTTGAGTGGCTTTGCGATCTGATCGATATGCCAGAGCAGGAACGGGGTTTTGCGATCACGGTGATTGCCGGCAAGACCATCGCCAAAGCGCAGCCTATGGCCGTTGCGCGGTTTGAGGCCTTGGTCGAGGAGCCTGGTCCGGGCATTTCGATCCGTCGCAACCTGTCCCATAGCGTCGCCCTCTCAGAGATGGCGGGGGCGCGGTTCGGCTTTTGCCTGCGCTCGAGCAATTATGACGGCAATGTCGAAATATCGACCAAAGTTCTGGAATTCTGTGCCCTCGGGGTCGCTCCTATTCTCAACGATACCGCGCTCAACCGCGGCCTCTTGGGTGCGGACTATCCTTTTCTGTTTGACGTGGCGTTGCCGAACATTGCCAGACGTGTCGCCGAGAAACTGAGTGGCGCTACAGAGCAGGAAATCGAGACAGCCCGCGCAAGAATTTCGGTTCTTGCTGAGATGGCCAATTCGCGGAGCGGCGCCTCAATTATTGCAAAGGTTTTGGGGGAAGCCTCGTCACAAGCCGAACCGGCAAAGCCTGTCGCCCTGAGAGTTTCGAGCCACGACAACAAGTTTCTATTCCGGTTCCTAGACCATGCCGCACATGATCCGCGCCTGACGCTTCGCCGCGAGACATGGCGAGGGATCAGTGAGGCGGGCGGCGCTCTGGAGCGGACCCAGTCGGGGGAGGCCATCTTTTGCGAATGGTGTGGCGAGAATGCGGTCTGGCACAGCCACAACAAGCCGAAGGGCGCGCGGCTTATCGTTCGCCTGCACAGGTTCGAGGCGTATCGGGACTTTCCGGCAAGGGTCAACTGGCCTGCCGTCGATCGATTGATCGTAGTCTCTCAGCACTTCAAGGAAATGATGATCAAAGCCCATGGCATCCAGGCTGAGCGGATCGAGGTCTTGCCGCAATATGTTGATTGTGAAGGGCTGCATCGCAAGAAGAGGCCCGGTGCCCGTTTCAGGATCGGCTATGCGGGATTGGTGCCGTTCGGTCACAAAAGGCTGGATCGGGCGGTCGATTTTCTGGAAGCGCTGCGCGCCAAAGATCCCCGATTTTCGATGATCGTTCGCGGTGCGATGCCGTGGAAGATGCGCTGGGCCTGGAACGACCGCCCCGACGATCGGCGCGCCTATGAGCAAGTTTTTGAACGGATATTCTCTGATCCGAACTTGTCGGGGGCAATCCGCTTCGATCCACCGGGAAGCAACATGGAAGAGTGGTTCCGCGAGGTAGGTTTCGTTCTGTCCACATCCTCGTCTGAAGGATGCCACACCGCGATCATGGAAGGGATGGCCTCGGGCGCTATGCCAATCGTGAGGAACTGGCCGGGCGCCGCGGATATATTTGGCGACTTTGTCCATGAGGAAGCCGAGGGCGCGATACCCTCGGTCTTAGCCCACGCGACAGAGGCTGGATGGGAGGGCCGCTGTGACGGCCTCTCGGCCCGCGCACGAGGTTGGGATGTCGAGGTTTTCAACAGAAAGATTATGGAGTTGATCGCATGAGTGCCAGCGAGGTCGTCGAAACCTTCGAATCCGTCGAACGCAAACGACGCGATTTTGCCCGGGCGCTTTCGACGTTTCGAGGGAAGGGCGGCAGGTATCACAATCCCGCTCCGCCGCTACCCGACGAGAAATATCGCGGTTGCGAGGTTCTGGCTGATCGTCTGGCGCTTCTGGAAAGGCTCCCAAAAGGCGCAGCGTTTGCCGAGGTCGGTGTGGATGGAGGGCATTTTTCCGCCGAGATTTTCGAGCGCTGTGCCCCATCGAGTCTGGTCCTGATGGACCGCGACCTTGGCCGGATTTCCAACCCGCTGGTTCTGGACCTGATCTCCAGGGGGGATCCCCGCATTACCCTTTTGGCAGGAGACAGTGGTGACTGCCTGGGTGAATTGCCCGTCGGCTCGATTGATGTCGTCTATATCGATGCCGACCACAGCTATGCCGCGGTCCGAAGAGATATCGCCGCCGCACTTCCGCGCCTCAAGCCGGATGGCGTCTTGATCTTCAACGACTATACCGTTTGGTCTCCCAGAAGCATGTATCACTGCGGTGTGGCGCGCGCGGTGAACGAGCTTTGCCTCTCGAGCAACTGGCGGCTGCGCTACCTCGCCATGCAGCCGATGATGTATAACGATGTGATGCTGGTCCGAGACTGAGTTTCTTCTTGCGCTCCTCGGCGGCCTGTTCAAAACAGGGTGCATTAGCGGAGGACTTCGATGCGTATTGCCATGATTGGAACTGGCTATGTCGGCCTAGTGTCCGGTGTTTGTTTTTCGGATTTCGGCCACGAAGTAGTTTGTGTCGACAAGGACGCCAGAAAAATCGAGCGGCTGAGAGTCGGAGAGGTGCCGATTTTCGAGCCGGGGCTTGAGGATCTTCTTGCCAAAAACACCGCCGCCGGAAGGCTGTCCTTTACCACCGATTTCGCCGAGGCGTTGGAGGGCGCTGAAGCCGTATTCATCGCTGTTGGCACACCAACCCGCCGCGGCGACGGGCACGCAGACCTGACTTATGTCATGGCTGCCGCCGAAGAGATCGCGAGAACGGCCAAAGGCTATGTCGTGGTGGTCACCAAATCGACCGTGCCGGTCGGCACCAACCGCAAGGTGCGCCAAGCGATCCACAAGGCCAATCCCGATCTCGATTTCGATGTGGCCTCCAACCCCGAATTCCTGCGCGAAGGCGCCGCGATCGACGATTTCATGCGGCCCGATCGCGTGGTCGTCGGCGTTCAGAACCCGCGGGCGGCGGAGGTGATGAACGAGATCTACCGGCCGCTTTTCCTGCGCGATTTTCCGGTTGTGGTGACGGATCTGGAATCGGCCGAGCTCATCAAGTACGCCGCCAACGCATTTCTTGCCGCCAAGATCACCTTCATCAACGAGATTGCAGCTCTGTGCGAACGGGTGGGCGCGGATGTGAAAGAGGTCGCCAAGGGGATTGGCCTCGACGGGCGCATTGGCAACAAGTTTCTGCACGCGGGGCCGGGCTTTGGTGGATCCTGTTTTCCTAAGGATACCAAAGCTTTGGCTCGCATAGGGCAAGAGTATGCAGTGCCTATGCAGATCACGGAGACGGTGATCAAGGTCAACGATGAGATCAAACGCCGGATGATCGACAAGTTGCTCGATCTGTGCGGGGGGAGTTTCAACGGCAAGACTGTCGCTGTTTTCGGGGTGACGTTCAAACCCAACACCGATGATATGCGTGATGCACCGAGCCTGACGATCATCCCGGCGCTGGTCGGTGGTGGTGCCAAGGTCAAGGTGGTCGACCCGCAGGGGCGGCATGAAGGTGAGGCGCTTCTGCCAGGGGTGAGTTGGCAGGATGATCCCTACAAAGCGGCACGCAACGCTGATCTGGTCGTGATTCTGACCGAATGGAATGAGTTCCGCGGTCTCGACCTCAAGCGGATCGCCAAGCATATGCAGACGCCGCACATGGCGGACCTTCGGAATATCTATTCGGCGCATGATGCCAAGAAGGCGGGTTTCGCAGCCTATGTGGCGGTCGGCAGGCCTGCGCTATTGGTCGACTAGAGAGCGGAGCCGGAGAAGACTTTGGTCGAGCAGGTTTTGCGCTGCGGCGGGGCTGTCGGCTTCGGTGTAAAGCCGGAATTCGGGCGCGTTTCCTGATGGGCGCAGGTGAACGATACCGGCGTATCCCAAGGTGACCCGAAGGCCGTCGGTTGTGTCGCAGCCAGACTCTTTGCCCAGACCGTGCAGGAATGTAGCGCGCTCGGACTTGTCTGAATTTAGCCGCGCGATCAGCCTGGCGCTGATCTCGACCGGCACGTCTTGCAGGCGGCCCGCCGCGGTAAAGCGGGCGGGTTGGCTGGCGACGATCGCTGAAAGCGGGCCGGGTTGGGCCAGTGTTGCGATAATCGGCAGAAAGCTGTCACGGGTTCGTAGTGGCGGGATGGGCCCTATAGGACCAGACGCCTCAAACCCCAAGAGAAAGCCGCCGTTGGCCTCATAACCGACAACACGCCCCTCGGCTCCCGCCATCCCCGCAATCACATAGGGCGAGCCGATGCGGGTAAGGATCACTTCACGCAGCTTTGGCAGCAAGGTCACACCGCTGTTGGACGAAATCGGCGTGACAACGACCTCTGCATCAAGGGCCTTGGCGGTGATCTGGCCAAGTATGTCGCCAGGTATGACCATGCCGTTTTCGTCTGTGAGCATGGGGCGGTCCGAATCGCCATCGGTCGAGGCAATCGCGTCCAGGCGATGATCCCTGGCCCAAGCGGCAAAGGTTTGGCGGGTCTCGGGGTCGATCGCTTCGGTGTCGACCGGAATAAATTCCTCCGAACGACCAAGATCCATGGTCTCGGCTCCGAGATCGGCCAGGATGCGGAGCAATAGATCGCGTCCGGCAGCACTGTGAGTAAAGACACCGACACGGCGTCCGCTTAGGGCCGTGGGACCATAGGCGCTGCGAAAACGGTCGACGAATTGCTCTGATGCCGGGGTGTCAAATACCGGCGCGGCCATGTCCTTTTTGGGGGCCTCGCCAAGTGCTGCGGTTATGCGGGTCTCGTCGTCTTTCGTGATTTCACCCGCGACCGTGTAGAATTTGAGCCCGTTGCGATCGGCTGGGATATGGCTGCCGGTGACCATGACAGCCCCCACGCCTCGCGTCTGCGCTTCGAGCGCCAGAGCAGGTGTCGGCAAGATGCCGCACTCAAGAATGGTAAGCCCGGCTTTGCTGGCCGCCTGCACGACGGCGCGCGTGATACCCGGTGAGGAGGGCCGAACATCGCGCCCGACACAGAGTTGCCCGCCGGTGTCGCAGGTCGCGGCGAAGGCGCGAATGTAGCCCGAGACAAGGTCATCTGTCAGTTCGTCAACCAGGCCTCGAAGGCCGCTCGTTCCAAATTTTGGTGCCATGTACCACTCGCAAAGGTTTTGGCCAGCCTAGCTGGGCAAAGTCGGGGCGTCTATCTGGGCCGGATCCGCAGGTTTCGCTCGTGTCGTTCGATCCCTTCCGAAAGATCCCCGAAATAGCGCAAAGATCCCTCCTCCAGAACAAGCGCTGCGTTGCATAGGCGCCGTACGCTGTGAAGCGAATGCGACACAAGGATCGCAGTCGATCCGGCAAGGGCTATATCAAGGCTTTCTTCGCATTTCTGACGAAAGATCGCGTCACCGACCGCAACGATTTCGTCCAGCAGGAAGAGATCGAACCGAATGGCCATCGACATGGCGAAGGCCAGACGGGCGCGCATACCGGTTGAATAGGTGCGGATGGGGGCGTCAAAATGGCCCCCGAGCTCGGCGAATTCCAGCGTGAAGCCAACAAACGCCCTCTCGTCGATACCATAGACCCGCGCGACAAATCGGGCGTTCTGTGCGCCTGTTAGATCGGGGTGCAGGCCGCTTTGGATGCCGATAGGCCAGGATACCGTGCCATTGACCTCAACTGCCCCCTGATCTGGCCGCAAACTCCCTGCAATCAGGTTGAGCAGGCTTGTCTTGCCTGCCCCGTTGCGACCCAAGAGAGCGATCCGTTTTTCCCGTGGAACATCTATCGTAACCCCCCCCAGAACGATCCTCCGGGCGGACCCAGCCCGCATCTGCTTCGAGACGCGTTTCAGCCTGACGATCGGCGGCAACGTCATCGCCTGTCTCGAAGGGCGGCGAGCGTCAAAACCGCAAGCCCCCAGGAGCCGACAAGCCCGAGGGTCAGCAGAACCCAGATGCCAAGCCGGTCAGGATGGTGCGAGGCTTCAGCGAGGGTCGGCCGGACAAAGGCCGCGAGATAGCGGTTTTGCCGGCGCGCCTCGGATAGAACCGCGTCGAGCCCGCCGCGGGCAGACAGATAAGCCGCTTCTGCAAATTCAAGATCGACCTGAAGCCCCTCGTATTCTCCGACCAAGTCGGCGAAAGCCCGACCGCCAGTTCCCTCTCCCCCGAGCTTTCCCCTTTCGCCTTCTATCCGGGCTTCGATCACATCGATCCGGGCCTTGGCCTGCAGGAGCCGCGGGTCGCCCGCCTGAGCCGTCTTGCCGAGCATATCGTAGGAGATCATCGCCTCGGCCAGTTGCTCTTGAAGGGAGCCCAAAAGACCCATTTGACCGCTCAGATCGGCGCTCACGTCGACAATGCGGTTCTGGTTGCGAAACAAGGTCACGGCCTGCCGAGCGGTTCGCAGGCGGGCAGTGGCGGCATCGAATTCTTCGCGTGCCTGCCGGGTGGTATCGGCGCGTGCGATCGCGGCGAGGCGGTTGATCATCTCGCTTGAAACCGACAAAAGTTCTTCTGCGACCCTTTGCGCCTGCGCCGGCTCAAACGCCCGAACCTCAACCTCGATCAGAGCGGTTCCGGGGTTGTAATAGAGCCGGACCATCCGCTTCCAATAGGTCAGCAGATCTTCGACGGTCGAACCGGCGCGAAGCGCGAAGACGGGATCGGTCGGCTGCATATAAATGCTTCGAAGATCCACTCGTCTGTCGATTTCAGCAACAAGCTCTTGGCTTTGGATGAACTCATACAAGATATCGCTGTCCGGGGTCGTCGAACCTGACAGCTGAGCAAGGCCACCAAGGATGTTCGGTGCGAGCGAGGCTTCTTCGCGGCGCACTGTAAAGCCGAGACGCGAGACATATTGATCGGCCGCAAACAGCCCAAGATAGATTCCTGCTGCTGCGGCAGGCAAAACGACCCAAGCCGCAAAGACAATCAAAGCGAAGGGGGACGTTCGCCTGAACTTGGATGGCCGGTCGGATGAGATCGCGTGCTCCTTTCTGGATTAGCCGAGGCTAAGGTGCAGGCGTTAACGCCCCATTTACGACGATCGGTGAAATCATCGATGCCATGACGATCGCGCGACCCATCCTTGCAGCAACCCCGCGCCCCTCGGCGCGGAGGGCGATTTGGGCCCTTTTGTTGCGCGAGGTTGCTGCGACTTATGGGCGTTCGGCGGGTGGGTATCTTTGGGTTGTGGCTGAACCAGTGGGCGCGGTCGTCATCATGAGCGTGGTCTTGGGGCATATCCTTCGCGCACCGGGCCTTGGCCAAGATTTTCCCTATTTCTATGCAAGCGGTTATCTACCCTTTGCTGTCTTTGCCACGCTATCTGCGGGTCTGGCGCAGACTTTGCGAACATCTGCTCCGCTTCTCGGCTTGCCTGCGGTTACTCTCGCTGACGCTTTGATAGCCCGATTTCTCTTGGGAATTGCGACGCAAGCCTGCATCGCGGCCATCGTCGTGACGCTTGTCGTCCTGCCTATGGAACATCGCCCCTTTCTTGATTGGAGCGCTCTTTGTGTCGGGGCGGCGATGCTGGCCTCGCTGGGCCTTTCTGTCGGGCTTGCGAATTGCTTTCTCTTCGCGGCCTTTCCCATTTGGGAGAGGATCTGGGCCATCCTAAACAAGCCGATGTTTTTCGTATCCGGGGTGATGTTCGTGCCCGAGATGGTCCCGGCCCGGCTTCGGGATATTATGATGCTGAATCCCGTTGCCCACGGAATCGCGCTTGTGAGGAGGGGCTTCTTTGCCACCTACGAGGCGGGCCACGTCGTCATGGCCTATCCTTTTCTTTTTTCGCTCGCTGTTGGATTGCCGGGGGTGGCTTTCCTTTTGGCACGCCACAAGGATCTTCGCTGATGATCGCCAGCGTTCGGCGAAGGCTCGCTGGCCTTTTGGGGTTCCTATGGCCGGCGCCCGAGGCAAGCAGAGCCATTCGGGCGATACACGAAAGCGGGCAGTTCGACAGGGCATACTATCGAGCTTCAAATCCCCAGCTCCGGTGGATCTTTCGGCTTGCGCCTATCCGTCACTATGTAACGATCGGCGAGGGGCGGGGCCTTTGCCCTGCGCCGTGGTTTTCCCCCGTTGCCTTTCGCAGGGGCCATGCCGCAGGTTCGGGCTCTGCATTCCTCGACTATCTCCGCTACGGCAAGCCGCCGCCCGCAGCTCAAGCCGACGACAGGCCCGATTTGTCAGGCTGGATTAACGCCCGCGCCTGCGCGCCGTATGCCGTCGTCCTGCATCTCTATTACCCCGAGCTTTGGCCCGAGATCAGGCGCGACCTGGACGCAGCGGGGATCGCCTTTGACCTGTTTGTGAGCCTTTCGGGCGCAGCTGCTGCGCCGATGGGTGTATCCGAGGATATTCAGGCGGCCTATCCTGACGCCCGGATCGCCAAAGTGCCAAACCGGGGGCGCGATATGCTTCCTTTCGTGCTTGCCGTGGGATCTGGGGCACTTGCGCCGTATCTGGCAATCGCCAAGATCCACGGCAAGATTTCTCCGCATCTCCAAGACGGTGGACGGTGGCGAAGACAACTGATCAGCGGGCTTTTACCGCCCGACTGTGCCGAAAGGCTTGAGGCTTTCGTGGCACTCCCTCAAGCTCAGCTTTGGACTGCCGATGGCGCCCTGCTGCGAGGCAAAGCGGGATGGGGCGCCAATCGCCCGAGAGGCGGCGAAATCTATGATCGTGCGCTGCCTGAGACACTGGCCTTCCCGGCAGGCGGAATGTTCTGGGCCAAACCTGCGGCCATCTCTCGCTTGGCGTCTCTTGGATTGGGGTTGTCTGATTTTGAAACAGAAGCAGGGTTTGTGGACGGAACAACCGCACATACCATCGAAAGGTTGATCGGTATTCTGGCGCTCGAGGGCGGCGGGAGTATCGTCGAAACAGGTGAGCTGAAGGTTCGAGCGTTGGAGGCACAGGTCTTGATGCCTCTGGCACGCCGGCGACAGGCACGCTGCTAACCAGCTGATAAAGATATTCTGACAAGTTTGCGCCGAACCGAAGTTTGGTGCAAATGGCCTATCTCTCACATATCCAAAGCCTTTGGTCTTCAGCCCTGTCAAGCATCAGCCAGGTCGCGGATATCTATCTTCGCGACGGCATTTTCGGCCCTGTCTTGGTGTTGAGAGATGCCACGACGCAGACAGAGACAACGCTCGCGCTTGCAGGAGGGCCGATTTCGACTTCGGCGGCGGCAACTACGAATTTCTCGGGAACCGTAAATCTGGTTTTCGGCGGTGTCAGTCATTCCATAGACACCAGCCTCATTGGTGATCTTTCGGCTTCGGCGATGGCCGAACGTGGCTATCTCGACGGGTCGTCATTTGCGGGGCTTTCGGCGCGTTTTGTCTCTGTCGTGTTTGGGGGAGAGGAGCTGCTATATGCTGCGCGCTCTTATGGGCAAGGTATCAGCACTTTCACCCTTGGCGGCGCGGTCAGTTTCCGCGCGGAGACAGCGGATACCGTGGGCACACATCTATCGGGAGTGACTGGTCTCGCCATTGCATCCGTTGGACCCGCCCAGTTTCTTGTGTCGGCAAGTGGGGCCGAAGACGGGCTTTCGGTCATGCGGATTGGCCCAGGGGGAGCGCTGGAAGAGACCCATAGCGTCTCGACTGCTGAAGGCGTCCCGATTGATGCGCCTTCCGGCCTATTGACACTTGAGATCGCGGGCGAGAGCTATGTGGTCGTTTCGGCATCGGGGACGAGCTCGCTCTCGGTGTTCCGCCTCGACGGGAATGGCCGCCTTACCTTTACAGATCAGGTGTCGGACACGCTCAAGACCAGATTTCAAGGCGCAACGGCTATCGACGCGATCAACTTTCAAGGGCGTTCGCTGATTGCCGTTGGCGGAAATGACGGTGGTCTTAGCCTTCTTCAGCTTCTGCCCGGCGGGCAACTTCTGCATCTGGATACGATCATCGATCAAACTGGCAGCGCGCTTTCGGGTATCCGTGATCTGCAATTCGCCGAAACTTCGACCGGCCTACAGCTTTTCGCCCTGACCACAGGGGACAAGGGCCTTGGGCAATTTGCTGTCAACCTTCCGCCTGCTCATCAGGTCTTCGTGGACGAAAACGGCGCAGGATCGATGTCGGGAACGGCCGGTGAAGATATCTTTGTCTTGCGACCCGATCAGGAAACTGACGAAATTCTGGGCTTTGATCCGGGCGCCGACAAAATTGATCTTTCGATCTTTGATCTCGTGTCTTCGGCAGCCGACATCGGCATAACCCAGACAAGCGATGGTGCGCGATTGGTTGTCGGAGACGAGGTGCTTATCCTCCGATCCGCAAATGGCGCGCCGCTGACATATGAGAGCCTGGCCGGCAGGTTTCTTTTCGATCTTGATCACACGTCAATGTCCGACCCGGGCTTTAGCGGCACGATCTATGGCACGTCTTTCTCCGAGGCTCTGCATGGTTCCACAGGCAACGACCGGATCGAAAGCCGGGGAGGCGCGGATTGGATCACGCCAGGGGCCGGCAACGACATCATCGATGGCGGCGCCGGGCGCGATATGGTGAGCTATTTTGATTTGTCGGGCCCTGTCAGAATCGATCTGGCCTTGGGCACGGCTTGGGGGCCAAACAAGACAGACCAACTGATCAGCATCGAAGGAGCCACTGGTTCAATCTTTGCCGACTATATCGTCGGTGATGCAGGGGCCAACCGGCTCAGGGGGCTTGGAAATACCGACTGGTTCATTGGCTCAGGTGGCGGTGACAGCTTCGATGGCGGAAACGGCCGCGATATGGTGTCATATGCCTATGCGCCCGAAGGCGTGATCGTGGATCTTGCAAAGGGCAAGGGGCTTGGCGGGCAGGCGTTGGGCGACACCTATTTCGCGATCGAGCGGGTCACAGGTTCAAGCTTTGCCGACCTTCTCATTGGCGGATCAGGCGCCGACGAGTTTCGCGGGCTCGGTGGCGATGACTGGTTTGTCGGTTCGGGAAGCGGGCGCGACCGGTTCGACGGCGGAGCCGGCAACGATACGGTCTCTTATGCGTTCAGCAAGACAGGTATCACCGCCTCGCTTCTGCTCGGTCGCGGCTCGGTTGGTGACGCGACTTCGGACCGCTATACCAGCATCGAGAACCTGACCGGCACGAGCTTTGCCGACACGATCACCGGGGATCATGGCGCGAATGTCCTGCGTGGGCTGGGCGGCAAGGATCGCATCTTTGGCAATGGCGGCGACGACCGGATCACGGGCGGCGGCTCGGATGATATCATTGATGGCGGGGACGGGCAGGACTATGCCTACTATTCCGGCCTGCGGGATGACTACGAAATCGGCGGCGCGGACGACGTCACAACCGTCCTGCACCTAGACGGCGGCTTCGATGGATTTGATACCCTGACGAATATCGAATTCCTCGTTTTCGACGATCTTTGGATCGCGCTCTAGAACCAACGCCCGACCGCCATGAGGCGGGTCTCGAGTTGGGTGCTCGAGGTCGCAGCGGCGCGTTGTTTCCACGATGCCGCGCTTGTTGAGGTTGCCCCCACGCAAACCCAGCGATCGGCCGTCGAGACAGAGCCGCTCAGACTGATTTCGGCCGCCGATCCGGCGAAGGCCATAGGGAAGGTCCAGGTGCCAGCCGAGGAGGAGAATACCGAACCGTTCGCGGTCGAGCAGGCGGCGGTGCCGGCGTTGGCGGTTGTGCAGATCTGGGTTCCGTCAGCAAAGCGGACATAGCTGCCGGTTGCGTTGCTTCCCCGCTCGATCACTGCGCCAGTTGGAACGCCGGCGGCTTGAGAAACGGTACCGAGGAGCGAACCTTGAGTGACAATCTCGCGCCAGCTGTTCCATCCGGCCCCGTTCCGGGTTCTTGTGGCAAGCCGACCCGCGCCCTGAGAAATCGCGATCTGAGATTGAGCCTCGGTGTCGCTTTGGAACTGAACAAGGTGATCACCCGCAGCGAGCGAGATGGCGGGTAAATTGGCCGATCCCGCGAGAGTCGCCGCGTCGATCAGATAGACGCCGCTTGCAGGGATCGAGTCTATGTTGCCAGAGGCGATCGGCGCGGCAGCAGTGCCCCAACCGAACGCGCCTGTCGCGAGAATTTTGCCAGCGGTTGCATCCGCTGGGCCCGACTGAACCGCAGCCCCCGTGACAGGCAGCCCGAGCGCGAGGGTTCCGGTAGCCGGATCGGCGGTGAGCGCCGTCTGCCAGACCGCTCCGTCTGCGCTAACCTTGACGGAGAAGCTGTTGTTCCCCGAAAGGCCGAATTCTGCGTGTCCGGTCCAGCCGGTTTGAAACAGGATCGAGGCCGTATCGCCTGCAAGCGCCTTATTGATCTTAAGTTGGTGGCCAGTGCCATCATGCGTGAACAGGCTCGCATCCGACGAAACGGCCAGTCGGTTCGTGGCATCGGATGTGGTTTGGATGCCGATCCCCGATAGATTTTGGGTGACAGTCCCTCCGCTCACCCATTGGCCTGCTTGGTAGACTTTGGATGCTTGGTCCACCGTGTCCCATGCGGCCCAGCCTTCCTGTGGCGTGATGAATTGCCAACCCGCTCCCGAGCGACGGGCGATCTTGCCCGCTTGGCCGGCCCAATCTCCGACAGGCGCCGTCCCGACGCCATAGCAGGAACCATCGGTCGGCGAGACGGGGGGCTGGTTCAGGCCGAAGCCGGAAATGACCAGCTGGGTCAAAGCATCCAGAAGCTGCAACGCCTCATTATGCGTGACGTGCTTTTGCGCCTGTGCGGGCATCAACAAGGGAAGGGAAAGTCGAGCGGTGCTCTCGGTCATGACGGGTTCCGGATTCGGGGGAAGATGTCTTGACCCTGATGGGATCCGGTAAACCGGCGCCTAGCGATGCGCCCGTGGCGTTTACTTTTCGGTAATGGGAAGAGCGGCGTGCCCCGGCCGGAGCATCGGGCGGCTGGGCCGCGGCGTGCGAAATTGATCAAGCACTTGCTGGTTTTCAGGCAAGAGCCTGTGCCGAGATGCCCGGAGCGCGTCGATCTGCTCCGAGGTCCAGCGACGGTGATCTCCGTTCAGGATTGCCCGCAGGCGACGCAGCTTGCCTTGCCGGGTAACTGACGAACCCAGCACGTTCCGGCCATGCTGCCTGTAAAGTAGTGAAGGTGTCGGATCGAAAACGATGTTGCCACCGACGCCGAGGACAAGCTGATAGGCCCACCAGTCGTAAAACGCAGGGCTTCCGCCGTCCGCCCGCGCCTGTTGCAAAAGTTCAATTCCGGCGCGGTTCAAAACCATAGTATTGCCGCTTGCGATCGAGCGGGCCAGCGCACCGCGAAATCCCCGCCAAAGATCCGGCTGTGGTGAAAGAGCAATGGGGGATAGCCTGCGGTCACAGACGATACTACGCGAGGCGTAGAGCGCAGGTTCGCTCGGTGAGAGCTGGGCAAGCGCCCGAACCGCACGGACCAGTTTGTCGGGCAGCCAAACATCGTCATGATCGCAAAACGCAACAAATTCTTCCTGCGGCCCGACATTGGATAAAAGACCAAGGAAATTCGCGGCAAAGCCACGGCACGGCCCGGCTTGCAGCAAGGTTTGCTGCGGTTGTTTGTCTACAAAGGCCCGGACCATCGCCACGGTGCCATCGTCCTCGCCGTCAAGCGCGGCGTGAAGAGCCCAATCGCCATAGCGCTGGCCCGAAAGGCTGCCCAGCAGCTCACCCAAATGGCCCTGCGACCGGTGTAGTGCCAGCAGTATGGCGACCGTTCCCGACATTTTGCCTCCCTTGTCTCGGGGGAGGTTGTCGAAACAAGGTTAACAAAACAAAAAAGCCCCCGCATTTCTGCGGGGGCAGGGAGGAAACCTGAAAGGCTTCTTAGTCGCCCAGATCTTCGGGCAGGATCAGGTTCAGCACGACGGTGATGAACGCTGCCGGCAGAAGGCCCGAGGTCAAGAGGATCTGCATGGTCTTGCCAAGGTGCTGAAGCGCACCGGGCTCGAGCTGCAGGCCGAAGCCGACCGAGAGAGCGGTCGCGAAGATGACCATGTTGCGGCGGTTCCACTTCACGTCCGACAGCATGTTGATGCCGCTAGCGGCAACCATGCCGAACATGACGATGACGCCACCACCCAGAACGTTGATCGGAACGGTGTTGATGATCGCGCCGATCTTGGGGATGAAACCACAGATGATCAGGAAGATCGCGCCGATGGTCACGACGTGGCGGCTCATGACGCCGGTCATCGCAACGAGGCCAACGTTCTGGCTGAACGAGGTGTTCGGCAGGCCGCCGAAGATGCCGGCAATTGCGGTGCCGAGGCCGTCGGCAAAGGTCGCGCCCGAGATTTCCTTGTCGGTCGCTTCACGGCCAGCGCCACCTTTGGTGATGCCCGAAGTGTCGCCCACGGTTTCGATGGCCGACACGATGGCCATGAAGCACATGCCGATGATGATCGCCCAGTTCAGCTCAAAGCCATACTTGAACGGCATCGGAGCGGCGAAAACGGCGGCTTTGCCGACGTTGCCAAAGCTCACTTGCCCCATCGCATAGGCGACGATGTAGCCCGCGATGATGCCGATCAGAACAGCCGCCACAGCCGCAAAGCCGCGCATGAAGAACTTGACCGCCAGCGTCACGAAGATGACGACGAGGGCCGGGGTCCACATGGCAAGGCTGCCGTAGGCTTCGGTGCCGATCTTGGGCACACCGCCCGCGGCGTACTGGATGCCGACCTTGATGAGCGCAAGACCGATCATCAGAACGATCGTGCCGGTCACCAGCGGCGGCAGGGCATAGCGGATGCGCCCGACGATGAAGCCGAGGCAGAAGTGGAAGATGCCGCCAAGGAAGACGCCGGTCATGAGGCCAGCAAGGCCCGCGGTGCCAAGGCCCGCAACGGCCGGAATCATCACCGGCACGAAGGCAAAGGATGTGCCTTGCACGATCGGCAGGCGCGCGCCGACCATGCCGAAGCCGATGGTCTGGAAAAGCGTCGCGATGCCGGCGAACAGCATCGACATCTGGATCATGTAGGTCATGTCCGGAAAGCCGAGCGCGCCTTGATCCGAGCCAAAGCCGATACCGGCGGCGCCGGCAACGAGAATGGCCGGGGTGACGTTGGAGACGAACATGGCCAGCACGTGCTGGATGCCCAGCGGCACAGCCTTGGCCATGGGAGGGGTATAGTTTGGATCGCGGAGCTGTTCCGGCGTTCCGATTGAGGTATCTGTCATTGTTCCATTTCCCTGTTTGTGATGAGAGGTCCTGCTCTTCCGTCAGGTTGATATTATTCCGCTGTTACCAGGATTGGTTCGAGCGGGAATTCTTCCAAGTTGGGCGTATCGCCAATTCTGTCTACGACGGCGAAAAAGCCCGGAGTGGACAATGGGGTCAAAACCCCATGCCATGTATTCCGTAAAAGGTTGATCCCTTGGCCGGGGCTGGTGATGAAAGCCTGAATATTCGAGGGCTTTCCGCCATCGTCCTCGGCCACGATCACAAGAAATGGCTCGAGGGTCATTGGAATGAACGCCTGAGAGCCTTCCGGATGCCGCTCGACAAGATCAAGCGTATAGGGAAGGTCGCGCTTTTCGGCGTTGAAGATCGAGATACCTGCCCGCCCATCTGGGCCGAAATCCATCCTGGCGCGGTCGTGATGGCGGCCGCATAGCCCTTGGTTGATCATCTTGTCCGGCGAACCGGATGCATGAAGCACATCGCCGAAGGGGGCGAAGGCCTCGTCTGTCAGGGGCTGCGCGACGATCCGTTTCACGGCAAAACAAGCTCCGGATGGCGGTTCACGTCCTTGTAGAGAAGATAGCGGAACGGGCCGCTACCCGTCGCAATACACGCCTGCGGGCACCACGCCCGCAGCCACATGAAATCGCCCGCCTGAACGCTGTGCCAGCGGTCATTGAGCAGATATTCCGCCGTGCCCTCAAGCACATAGAGCCCGTGCTCCATGATGTGTGTTTCGGCAAAGGGGATGCGGCCGCCAGGCTGGAAGGTCACGATGTTGACGTGCATATCGTGGCGCAGGTCAGAGGGGCTCGCAAAGCGTTGGGTCGCCCATTTGTCGGTGCCGCGCATATGGTTGAAGGGCGTCGTGGCGTCGTTGGCGAATATCGGATCGGGCGGGGTGAGGCCCTCGGCAGGTTGCCAGCGTTTGCGGATCCAGTGGAATTTCAGGTCGGTGTGGCCGGGGTTGTGAACCCGCCATTTCCGGCCCGGAGGGATATAGGCATAGCCGCCCGCCGTCAGCGCATGGGTCACGCCATCAAGATCAAGCATCATCTCGCCAGAGGCCACGAAGATGCCAGCTTCGGCGCCGGCATCCGGCTCGGGCGTATCGCTGCCGCCGCCCGGTTCCACCTCGACCGCATATTGCGCGAAGGTCTCAGCAAAGCCGGTGAGCGGGCGGGCAAGGATCCAGGCGCGCGTTTTGATCCAGCCGGGCAGCAGGCTCGCCACGATGTCGCGCATGGTCGAGCCGGGGATGAACGCATAGGAGGTCGTGAAGATCGAGCCCGCGGCGGCGGGATCGTCGGAAAGGTCTGGCATACCGCCGGGCGGGAAGGCGTAGGTCGTCACGGCAGGATGTCCTTCAGGCGAAACTCAGCGATGCGTTCGACCTGGTGGCAGGCCTCGGAGAATTCGGTTGCACGGTCGTTGCCAATTCGGCGGCCGAAGGCGTCGAGGATCGAAGCCTTGGTGTGATCGCGCACGGCGATGATGAACGGAAAGCCGTGCTTGGCAACGTATTCGGAATTGAGGCGGGTAAAGGTCTCGCGCTCGTCATCGGTCAGCGCATTGAGGCCCGCGCCTGCCTGCTCCGAGGTTGACTCGGCGGTAAGGCGTTTGGCCTGCGCGAGCTTGCCCGCAAGGTCGGGGTGGGCGGTCAGAACGCCGAGGCGTTCTGCTTCGGTCGCAGAGCGGAACATCCGGCAAAGGGCATTGTGCAGGCCAAGGCCCGTGTCATGCGCGGGGCCAAGTTCCAGATCAAAGGCGCGTTCGGCAATCCAAGCGGAGTGCTCGAAAATACCGCCATAGGCCGCAACGAACTCTGCCCTCTCCATGCGGCTCGGGTGCGCACGGCGGACCGGCGGATGCGCCTTCGCCCAATGGCGGGCAACGTCGATCCGGCGGGGGAACCAGACGCCTTCGTGCGCCTTGGCGTATTCAAGGAACCGCCGCAGGCCGGCGATCTTGCCCGGTCGCCCGATCAAGCGGCAATGAAGGCCGACCGACATCATCTTGGCGCTGCCCTCGGCCCCTTCGCGATAGAGCTCGTCGAAGGCGTCCTTGAGATAGGTGAAGAACTGCTCGCCCTCGATATAGCCCGGCGCTGTGGCAAAGCGCATATCATTGGCCTCGAGGGTATAGGGGATCACAAGTTGATCCCGATCTCCTGCCTCGATCCAATAGGGCAGGTCGTCGTCATAGGTATCGGAAATCCAGTCAAGCCCCGCCTCGGCGGTCAGCCGCACGGTGTTGACCGAGCAGCGCCCGGTATACCAGCCGGTCGGCCGGGAGCCGACGACTTCGGTATGCAGCCGGATCGCTTCGGCAATCTGCCGGCGCTCGTCTTCTTCGGGCATATCCTTGTGCTCGACCCATTTGAGGCCGTGGCTCGCGATTTCCCAATCGGCGGCCTTCATCGCCGCGACCTGCTCGGGCGAGCGGGCAAGAGCGGTGGCCACGCCATAGATCGTCACCGGAATGTCCATCGAGGTGAAGAGGCGATGCAGCCGCCAGAAGCCGGCGCGGGCGCCGTATTCGTAGATCGACTCCATGTTCCAATGGCGCTGCCCCGGCCATGGCGCGGCGCCGGGGATATCGGAGAGAAACGCCTCGGAAGCAGCATCGCCATGCAGGATGTTGTTCTCGCCGCCCTCTTCGTAGTTGAGAACAAGGCTCACCGCGATCTTGGCTCCGCCGGGCCAAGCGGCGTCGGGCGGATTGGCGCCATAGCCGATCATATTGCGGGGATAGCGCTGCATTTCTTGCTCCGGAGCCTTATTGCATCGTTAATATCGCAAAATCCCCCGATCATTTTCAAATAATCCAGTAAAGACCTGTTTTGCTTTGGCCCTGTCGCCAAAGGCGGCAACTTCGCGCAGTATGGCGGCGACCAAACCGGAGGGGCTGATGTCAGAGGGATTTCTCACCACCCATGTTCTCGATACGGCGAAGGGTATTCCTGCCGCGGGGCTGGCGATTGCGCTCTATCGGGTGAGTGGCAACAGCCACAAGAAGATCGCGGAAGCGGTGACGAATGAAGACGGTCGCACCGATAGCCCGATCCTGCCCAAAGGAAAATTCGCGGTAGGCGTCTATGAGCTTGTGTTCAAAGCGGGCGATTATCTGCGGGCAACGGGGCAGGCCGGGGCCGAGCCGCTGTTTCTCGATGAAGTGCCGATCCGGTTTGGCATTTCTGACCCCGAGTCACACTATCACGTGCCGCTCCTGCTCTCGCCCTTCGGGATGTCGACCTACAGGGGCAGCTGAAGCCCATCGGTTTGAGCCGCCATATCCGCGCGCATTCGCCCAATGATGAAATCGGTGAAAAGGCGGATCTTGGGGTCGCGCAATCGGCGGTGCTGAGTCAGGCAGGAAAGTTGCGTGGGCAAAGGCGGCGTCGCGGTTGCGACGGGCACGAGACGGCCGTCACGCAAATGATCGGCCACTTCAAAGATCGGCTTCATCACGATCCCGCGCCCGGCAAGCGCCCATCCTGTCAGCACATCGCCATCGTCGGATTCGAACGGGCCGGAGATATCGAAGCTTTCGGTGCCAGACGGTGTCTGCAGAGACCATCGGAACTCCGTAGCACCGGGGAAGCGCAGGTTGAGACACTCGTGCCGGTCGCGAACCATGGCCGCGCCATCAACCGGGTTGCCGCGTCGCTCGATATAGGCCGGAGCCGCGCAGAGAATGCGGGCGCATTCGGCCACCTGCCGGACCTTGAGGGTCGAATCCTCCAGCCTGCCGAGGTGGAACGCCAGATCGAGGCCTTCGGCAACCACGTCGATCTTGCGGTCTGACAGGCGAAGGCGCACGTCAATCTGGGGAAAGGCGTCCTTGAAGGAGGGGACGTGGGGCGCGATGAACCGCCGGCCTACACCAAGGGGGGCCGCAATATACACGGTGCCGCGCGGGTTCTGGGCCGTCTGGGCGACCGCGGCTTCAGCCTCTTCAATCGCGTCAAGGATCTTGCGGGCGCCTTCATAGAAGATGCGCCCGTTTTCGGTCGGCTGAAGGCTGCGCGTCGTGCGGTTGAAAAGCCTCAGGCCGAGGTGTTTCTCGAGCTCACCGATCCGCGCCGAGGCCACGGCGGGCGAGGTCCGCTGGTCGCGGGCGGCGGCGCTCATGCTGCCGAGCTCGTAAACGCGGACGAACATTCGGATATTGGCGACATAGGCCATTATTCGGCGTCTCTTGAAAGTGTTCAGGCATTTGACGGATTAACAAATAAATCGGCGCCGGTATAGCCTCCTGCCAAATAATCGGAGGGACTTGGGATGTATGATGCCGTTCTGTTGATGGAGTGGGTGGAGTTTTCCGTCCGGTGGCTCCACGTCATTACCGCGATCGCCTGGATCGGATCGTCGTTCTACTTCATCGCGCTCGATCTTGGCCTGCACCGCGACCGCAACCTCGAATCCGGCGCGGACGGCGAGGAATGGCAGGTTCACGGCGGCGGCTTCTACCACATCCAAAAATACCTCGTGGCCCCGTCGAATATGCCGAGCGGTCTCGTCTGGTTCAAATGGGAGAGCTACATGACGTGGCTCTCGGGCTTCGCGCTCCTGTTCCTCGTCTATTATCTCGGCGGCGAGCTCTTCCTGATCGACCCCGAGGTTCTGGATATCCCCGTCTGGCAGGGCGCCGCGATTTCGATGGCTTCGCTGGCTTTCGGCTGGATCGTCTATAACCAGCTCTGCAAGACCTTCGTCAACGCCAACCAGACCGCGCTGATGGTTGCCCTCTTCGTCGTCCTCGTCGGCATGGCGCTCTTCTATACCAATGTCTTTTCGGGCCGCGCCGCGCTTTTGCACCTTGGCGCTTTCACGGCAACGATCATGTCGGCCAACGTGTTCTTCATCATTATCCCCAACCAGAAGATTGTCGTCGCCGATCTCATTGCGGGCCGCAAACCCGACCCGAAGTATGGCAAGATCGCCAAGCAGCGCTCGACCCATAACAACTATCTGACGCTTCCGGTGATCTTCCTGATGCTGTCCAACCACTATCCGCTGGCCTTCGCCACGGAATGGAACTGGCTCATTGCTTCGCTGATCTTCCTGATGGGCGTATCGATCCGGCATTTCTTCAACTCGATGCACGCCCGCAAAGGCCAGCCGCACTGGACATGGGCCGTGACCGTGATCCTGATGCTGATCATCGCCTGGCTCTCGTCTCAGCCGAGTTATCATAAACAGCAAGACGCGATGGCGGCGCGGCTTGTCGAGAAATACGCAAGTGCGGCTGGGTTTGAAGAGGTCCAGGATATCGTTCTGGGCCGCTGCTCCATGTGCCACACCTCCGAGCCGGTCTATGGAAATCTGATGTGGGCGCCGAAAGGCGTGCTTCTGGAAACGCCCGAGCAGATCGCGGCGCAGGCGCAGGAGATCTATCTTCAGGCGGGCGCGACCCATGCGATGCCGCCCGCCAATGTCTCGTTCATGGAAGACGCCGAACGCGCCAAGATCGTGGCGTGGTTCAGGGCCGCGAAGGGCTAGCGCCTAGCGGCCAAAGCGCCATTCGGTGATCTGCTGATAGGTCTCGCCGGGGCGCAGGCGGATCGTTGGAAAATCGGGATGGTTCGGCGCATCGGGCCAAAGCTGGGCCTCGAAGGCGAGGCCCTCGTAGTTTTGATGCCCCGGCCGCCCCGCATCGCGCCCGTCGAACACATGAAGCCCCGGCTCGGTCGTGGCCATGGTCATGGTCACGCCGCTCTTGCCCTTGAGCCATAAGACATCGCGCAGTAGCCCGCGGGCCTCGCCCGTGCAGAAGTTGTTGTCGAGCGGCGGATTTCCCGGCGTGGGCATTCTTGCCGCGCGGAAATCAAACTCCGTGCCTGCGGCCTCGGCAATCTCGCCGGTGGGCAAGCCTTCGTCGGTGATCGGCAGGATGTGGTCGGCGGCGATCTTCAGACTGTGGCCCTCCCAACTCTCTGACCCATCAAGGTTCCAATAGCTGTGATTGGCGAGGTTCATCAGCGTTGTGTCATCGGTCGTCGCCGTCAGCGTCAGCCGCAGGGTCGCCGGTGCGCTGATCTTGAAGGTTGCCCTGATCGTACGATTGCCCGGAAGCTCGCAAACACCATCGGCAAGCTTGATCTCGAACGTCGCCGAAGCGGGCCCGTGGTCGGCCAATCGCCAGATCTGATAGTGGGTGCTATTGCGCCCCGAATGCAGCGAATGCTTGCGGTCCTGATTGCGCTCGAGCTCGTGCATCATCCCGCCGATCCGCACCCGCCCGCCGCCGATCCGGTTGGCGACAGGGCCGATGATCCCGCCGTGATAGCGCATCTCTTTGGCATAGTAGGGCAGGTGATCCGAACCGAGCGTCAGATCATAAGGCACACCGGCCAGCCGCACGGAATGCAGATTGGCCCCCAGAGTGAGGAGGCCAACCGTCAGGTCGCCCGCGGAAATCTCGACACGGTGAACGTCTTTGCCGCCAGCGGTCTGGCCGAAAGGTTGCATGATCGGCTCAGCGCTTGCCGTAGTAGAGGCCGACAACGTGTTCGGCCTGCGCAAAGAACAGCCAGCGCGAGGCGAAGACGCCGACGATATGCGAAACGATGGCAAGGGCCGCAAGCATATGGCCGAAGGGGGCGAGGAGGAGCAGGATCGGCAGACCGATCCCCATCAGAAGCGACAGGATCCGCAAGCGCCCCGCGTGTTTGCGGCCGACGACATAGACCATCTCCTTGAGAAGATAGTTGGTGCCGGTATGCGGCGGCTCGAAGGCGCGGACCTGTGCGGCGGTGCCAAGGCCCGTGGCCGTTCCGATGTCGGAGCCCGATTTGCCCAAGGCCCCGTCGCCGCGCATCCAGTTGAGAAGCTGCAAAAGGCCCGTCAATGCCAAGAGGGCGAGAGCATAGTCGACCTGTCCGGTCATCAGGCTGCCGCCCGCACCGGCATAGCCGAGGAACATCAGGGGCGTCGAGAAATCGCGCCAGCGCGGCACGGTCTTGAGCTGGGCATAGATCATCGAGGTCGCAAAGACGGTCAGGAGCGAGAGGATTGCGCCGACATAGCCGACATAGGCCCAGCGCGTCTTGAGGAAGACGAGCCCCGCGCCATAGGCGGCCATGACGAGAAGCGCGACCACCGACAAGACGCCCTCGCGGCTGAGCCAGCTGGTCTTCCATTGGGTGAACGCACGAAGCGCGCGCTCGGGGTGTTTGAGGTGGAAGGTCGAGGCGATGAGGCCGCCGACCGAGAATAGATAGGCGATGGCGAACCAGATGAAGGCCATGAGGCCTTCAGGCACGATCATGCCGAGGCCGATAAAGAACAGCATGCCAAAACCGATGCCCGACAGCGTGGTGAAGATGATGACAGACTTTGCGGGATGCATCAGGCGTTACCTCCGGGAAGGGCCGACAGCATCTTGTCGAGCCAGCCGACAAAGCCTTTGCCATCGGTGGCGACCGGCTCGAGAAGCGGCGCGAGCGTGTTGATCTCGCCGCTGCAATCCTTGGGGCGCGGCGGCAGGTATTTGTTGGTCGGGCGGGTGCCCTGTTCGGGCATCAGGTCCATCCCGCCGCGCTCGGCGGTGAGCTTGCTGACGTTAGAATTGGGATCGGCGAAATCGCCGAAATGCCGCGCACCCGCGGGGCAGGTGCGAACGCAAGCCGGGATCTGATCCTCTTCGGGGAGGTTCTCGTTATAGATCCGGTCGATGCAGAGGGTGCATTTCTTCATCACACCCGCCGTGGCGTCGAGTTCCCGCGCGCCATAGGGGCAGGCCCAGGCGCAAAGGCCGCAGCCGATGCAGGCATCTTCGTTGACCAGAACGATCCCGTCTGCCGTCCGCTTATAGCTCGCGCCGGTCGGGCAGACCGTTACGCAGGGCGCATCTTCGCAATGCAGGCAGGATTTCGGGAAGTGGATGAGCTGCGCGGGTCCGGTCTCGGGTTTGACCTCGTAGCTGTGCACACGGTTGAGGAAGGTGCCCGAGACATCGGGGCCATAGGCATCTGTGTCGGAAAGGGCAGCGCCATAGTTTTCGGTGTTCCAGCCTTTGCAGGAGATCACGCAGGCATGGCAGCCGACACAGGTATCAAGGTCGATCACCAGCCCGAGCTTGCGGTCGGTCGATTGGGGAAGTTGGGTCATGACTTGGTCTTCCAGGCAAGGTTCTTGGGTGCCTGCGGCACCGGAGACTTGATCGGCGGGTGATGCGGCTGGCTGGCCTTGGGCGCATCGGCGCGATTGATATCGACGCGCAGATCGAACCAGGCGGCTTGGCCCGTCACCGGATCGGAATTGGCCCAGCGCATCCCGTCGCCCCGCGGCGGCAGAAGCTCGCTGATGAGGTGGTTGAGAAGGAAGCCCTTGGACGATTCAGACGTCTCGCCCTCAAGCGCCCATGCCCCCTGCCGTTTGCCGATGGCGTTCCATGTCCAGGCGGTCTTGGAATTGAGCGCCTGCATTTCCATCGCCGGAACCGTGATCTCGCCATGTGCCGAGGTGACCTTGGCCCAGTCGCCCGGCTTGAAGCCGCGTTTCTTCCAGATCTCGGTCGGGATATAGAGCGGGTTCATCCCGTGCAGTTGGCGCAGCCAGGCGTTCTGGCTGCCCCAGCTGTGATACATGGCCATGGGCCGCTGGGTGAGCGCGTGGAAGGGATAGGCTTCGGTATCGACGAGGCCTTCCTCAAAAGGTGCATACCAGATCGGCAGAGGCTCCATCGCTTTCAGGATGCGCTCGCGCAGATGCTCGGGCGGCTGGCGGTCGCCATGGCCCATCGCCGCCAGCTGGAACCGGCGCATCGGCTCGGAATAGAGCTGGAAGATATAGGGCTGCGGTGCATCGTAGAAGCCGAGCTTGACCGCCCAATCCTGATAGGCGGTGTTGAACGGCTTGTAATAGGCGGCCTCTTCGGGAACGTGCGCCAGCCAGAAGCCGCCGTTCTTGATATAGGTATCAAGCTGCGCTTCGTTCGGCGCGCCGCGACCGTCCTGCAACCCATTGTCGCCCATGCGCCAGCCCGAGAGCGGGCCGATGCCGGGGCGGCGGATGTGGTTGGTGATATAGTCGGCGTAATCGGCGTATTTCTGGCTGCCATCGTCGTTGATGAAGGCGGGCAGGCCCAGCTTGGCGCCAAGCTCGCACAGCACCGACTGAAAGCCGCGCACATCGCGGTCGGGCTCGATCACCGGCCAGCGGATCGCATCGGCGGCGGCGTCGGCCTCGCAGATCGGGCGGTCGAGCAGGCTGATACAGTCGTGCCGCTCGAGATAGGTCGTGTCGGGCAGGATCAGGTCGGCATAGGCGACCATTTCCGAGCTATAGGCATCGGAATAGATGATCCGCGGGATCACATATTCGCCGCTTTCGTCCTTGTCGGTCAGCATGTTCATGGTGCCCGTCGTGTTCATCGACGAGTTCCAGGCCATGTTCGCCATGTAGAGGAAAAGCGTATCAATCTTGTAGGGATCGCCCGCGTGCGCGTTGGCGATCACCATATGCATAAGGCCATGCGCCGAGAGCGGGTTTTCCCAGCTGAACGCCTTGTCGATCCGTGCAGGCGCGCCATCGGCTGTCAGGCACAGATCGGCGGGCCCATGCGGATAGCCAAGGTGCGGGCCGTCGAGCGGCTTGCCCGGCGTGACCTTGCAATGCGGCTTGGGGTGGGCTGTTGCGGGCTTGGGATAGGGCGGCTTGAACCGCATCCCGCCCGGCGTTTCGACCGCGCCAATGAGAATCTGCAGCGTGTGCAGTGCACGGGCGGTCTGGAAACCGTTGGAGTGGGCCGAGATGCCGCGCATCGCGTGGAACGAGACCGGGCGGCCGACCATCGTCTTGTGGGTCTTGCCGCGGAAATCGGTCCATTCGCGATCGAGAACCACGGGCTCTTCGAAAGCCACCTTGGCGATCTCGGCGGCAAGCTGGCGAATGCGGCCAGCGGAAATGCCGGTGCGCTCGGCCACGGCCTCGGGGGCATAGGCTTCGTCGAGGTATTTGTCGGCCATCAGGTGGAAGACGGGGCGATAGGTCACGCCCTTGTAGCGGTAGCTGGCCGAGAGATCAGGCTCGACACCCGCGCCATCCCATGGCGCACGCTTGCCGGTGCGGCGGTCGATCACCTGCGGCTTGCCGTCCTTGTCTTTCAGGAGAAGGCCGTTCTCGGGCGAGTCGGGGTCTTCGTTGACGAGACAGGCGGCGTTGGTGAACTGCGCGAGATAATCGAGATCGACCTTGCCCGCCTTCATCAGGCAGTGGATCAGCGACAGGATCAGAAGGCCATCTGTGCCGGGGGTGATGCCATACCAGTCGTCGGCCACGGCATTATAGCCGGTGCGGATCGGGTTGACGCCGACGACCTTGGCGCCGCGCGCCTTGATCTGGCCGATGCCGATCTTGATGGGATTGGAATCGTGATCCTCGGCCACGCCGAAGAGGACGAACATCTTGGTGTGATCCCAGTCGGGCTGGCCAAACTCCCAGAAGGCGCCGCCCATGGTATAGATCCCGCCCGCCGCCATATTCACCGAGCAGAAACCGCCGTGCGCGGCGTAGTTGGGCGTGCCGTAGGATTGGGCCCACAGCGAGGTAAAGCTCTGCGATTGGTCGCGGCCGGTGAAGAAAGCGAGCTTTTCGGGCGCGGTCTCGCGCAGCGGTGCGAGCCAGTCGGTCGCGATCTGAAGTGCCTCGTCCCAGCTGATCTCTTCAAACTCGCCCGAGCCGCGCGGCCCGACCCGCTTCATCGGCGCACGCAGACGCGAGGGTGCGTTGACCTGCATGATGCCAGCCGAGCCCTTGGCGCAAAGGACGCCACGGTTCACCGGATGGTCGCGGTTGCCTTCGATATAGGCGACCTTGCCATCTTTCATGTGCACGTTGATGCCGCAACGGCAGGCACACATATAGCAGGTGGTCTTGCGGATTTCGTCTGAGACTTTCGGAGAAAGGTCGATCTTCGGTTCGTCGAGGCTCATTCAGCGCATCCATCCGTCGCCCGGACCCCGTGCAGGCAGGCCCGGAAATTTCCTGTTATTCGCATTGACCTTGCACCGGTCGCGGCGGCATCGTCGAGCCAAATCGGCAGAGCCGGAGCTGGCATGACTTTCCAAGACCATATGGCCGAAAAGGCGCGTGGCAAAGCAATTCGCATCGTTTTCCCCGAATATGTTGATCTGCGGATATCTCTGGCGATGGAAGATCTGGCGAAAGGCGATGCGGTCGTCCCCTTGCGCCTTGCCGAACCGACTGATTCTCATGTTCAGGCGCTGATGGAGGCGCGTGGGCTGCCTGAGAAGATGGCTCGGCGTTTGCTCATCAAGCCGCTCTATCAAGCCGCGGCAATGGTGGCCGCAGGTGACGCAGACGCAATGATTGCAGGGGCCGGAAGCCCAACGCGGCGGGTCATCGAGGCGGCGGGCATGGCGATCGGGCTGGCCGAGGGCGTGACCCTTCCCTCCTCCTTCTTTCTCATGGCCATGCCGGATGGGCGCGTTCTCTTGTTCGCCGACTGCGCGGTCAATGTTGCCCCGGATGCCAAGGGGCTTGCCGCCATCGCGACAGCCTCAGCGCGATCATTTGCCGCGCTCGTTGGCGAGCCGAAAGTGGCTTTGTTGTCTTTCTCGACGGGAACCAGCGGTGCAGGTGATACCGTGGATCTGGTGCGCCGCGCCGCCGAGATCTCGGGATTCCCCGGCCCCGTTCAGGCGGACGCAGCGCTCAATCCCGCTATTGCCGAGAAGAAGGGGTTTGAAGGGGGTGATGCCAATGTCCTGATCTTCCCCAATCTCGATGCAGGCAACATCGCCTACAAGCTGATGCAGGAGTTGGCCGGAGCGCAAGCGATCGGCCCGTTCCTTCAAGGATTCCGCAAGCCGGTTTGCGATCTGAGCCGGGGTGCCACGGTGAGCGACATAGTCGCCGCCGCCCATGTCGTCGCGGCGCTGGTCTAGCGGCCCGCCATCACTGCCAAGGCTTCCTTGGCGATAATGCGCTCCTCATCCGCTTTGACGATATGCACAGGAAGGCTCCCGAGCCATTCAAGCCGCGCTGTAATCTTGTCGCGGACTTGAGCCGAGTTTTCGCCGATGCCGCCGGTAAAGGCGATAGCGTCGATCCCCTCAATCGCGGCGATCATCGAGCCGGCTTGGCGGGCGATCCAATAGCAGAAGTGATCGACGGCAAAAGCTGCCTCGAGCGATGGGTCGGCGAGAAGGGTTTTCATGTCGGCGGCGATCCCGGACAGGCCCAAAAGGCCGCTCTGCCGGTTGAGCATGGTTTCCGTGGCAGTTATCCCGTCTTCGGCGGCAAGGCGCAGAACCGCGGCTGCGTCAATGTCGCCTGCGCGGGTTCCCATCGGCGGGCCCGAGAGGGGCGAATAGCCCATGGTGGTCGCGACCGACCTGCCATCTTTGATACCGCAGAGGCTGGCCCCGGCGCCGAGGTGGATCGCGAGAAGGCGCTTGGGAAGCGCCGCGCCGAAGCTTTCGACAAGGCCGGCATAGACCAGACCGTGAAAGCCGAAACGGCGGATGCCGCGGGCGCGGATCGCGGCGGGCAAAGCATAGCTGGTGGCAAGATCGGATTGACCTGCATGGAAAGCCGTATCGAAACTTGCGCTTTGCGGCAGGTCCGGCGCTCTGAGAGAAAGGGCTTCGATCCCGGCAAGGGCCGAGGGAATGTGCAATGGCGCCAGAGGGGTGCAAGAGCGGATGACGCGCAGAGTATCCTCGTCGATCAGGCGGGCGGCTTTGAAGTGCTCCCCACCATGAACGACCCGGTGCGCCGCGGCATCATAGCCGCTTATGGGAAAACCGTGCCGCTCCAACTCGGCGAGCAGAAGGTCGATCGCATGGGCATGGTCGGCCGTGGTGATTGTGGTGGAGTGGTCGCCGAGTGTCAGCTTTCCGGCGCCGCCGATCCCGCTGATCTGGCCGCGGATCAACGGGGTCAGGGCGGTGGCAAACACACCTACCTTGAGAGACGAGGAGCCTGCGTTGATGACGAGAATCATGCCAGCGCCTTCCACAGGCCAAGGAGCGATAAAGCTGCGAGGAGGAGGATCGCGAAGCGGCGGAAGTTTTCGGGCGCCGCATTGAAGAAATGCCGCGAGCCGAGCCAGAGGCCGATGAGCAGGATGGGCATGCTGAGGGCCACGGCCTTGAGCGTGTCGGCCGTGACCATCCCGGCGGAGCCCATGAGTGGCACGGTCCAGAGATCGAGCAGGGTGAAATAGGCAATCAGGGTGGCGCGGAAGGCGGCCGCGCGGATCGGCTGGGCGGCGAAGAAGGCGGCGACCGAGAGGCCACCCACCGCCGCGCCGTTGGTCAGGCCCGAGATGATGCCGATGCCGAAATGGGCCGGGCCCGGGGCCGCCTGCTTCATATGCCAGCCGGCCCAGAGGATTGCGCACATGATCAGGATGAAGGTCGAGATGACCGCACGGGCAGTATCGACGCCAATACCGGCGAGAACCCAAACGCCGAGGGGAACGCCGATGAAGGCTCCACCAAAGAGATAGAGCACCCGCCGCCAGTCGATGTCTGGGCGGATCCCGCGGGCTTGGGCGATGGTCAGGAGGATGTCGCAGATCAAAACCACGGGGACGAAATGGAGGGGGTTGGTCACCAGCGAGGCGGAGGAGACGACGAGCGCCGCCATGCCGAAGCCCGAATAGCCACGCACATAGGCCGCGCCGAAGAGGGCGACGGCCATCCAGAGGGATTGGAGTTGTGTCAGATCAAAGGGCAAGGGATGTGCGGGGGGCCAGCCCCCCGCTCCCCCCGGAGTATTTCCGGCCAAAAGAAGGGGGCCGGTGGATCATGCTTTTTGCGGGCGCATATCGGATTTGCTGATCCCAGCCACGGCGACGGGCTTTTTCATCGCGTCGCGGCGGAAGGGCTCGCCCAGTTCCTGGTTGATCATGGCTTCGATGAGAGTGGTCTTGCCGTTCTCCATCTGGTCGGTGACTGCCTTGCGGAGCGCCTCGGTCAGCTCGTCCATTGTCCGCGCCACGACTCCTTGCAGGCCGCAGGCCTTGGCGATGCCGGCATAGGAGACTTGGGTGTCAAGTTCGGTGCCGACGAAGTTGTCGTCATACCAGAGGGTCGAGTTCCGTTTTTCTGCGCCCCATTGGTAGTTGCGGAAAACGATCTGGGTGATGGCGGGCCATTCCGGGCGACCGATGGCGGTAAGCTCGGTGACGGCGATGCCGAAGGCGCCATCGCCCGAGAAGCCGACGACCGGCACATCGGGGCAGGCGATTTTGGCGCCGACGACCGAGGGCAGGCCATAGCCGCAGGGGCCGAAGAGGCCGGGAGCGAGGTATTTCCGGCCCGCCTCGAAGGAGGGGTAGGCGTTACCGATGGCGCAGTTGTTGCCGATGTCGGACGAGATGATCGCCTCCTTCGGCAGGGCCGACTGGATCGCCCGCCAAGCCATGCGGGGGCTCATCCATTCGGGCTTGGCGGCGCGGGCGCGCTGGTTCCAGGTGGTGCCGGGATCGTCGTCTTCGTGGTCCATCGACGAGAGCTGCTGGGCCCAGGTGGATTTCTTGGTGGCGATGGTGGCGCGGCGCTCAGCGCGGCCCGCATCGCCCGCTTTGGGCGAGAGGCGGTCCATGATGCCGCGGGCGACCTTGGCGGCATCGCCGATGATGCCGACGCTGATCTTCTTGGTGAGGCCGATCCGGTCGGGGTTGATATCGACCTGAATGATCTTGGCCTCGCGGGGCCAGTAGTCGATGCCATAGCCCGGCAGGGTCGAGAAGGGATTGAGGCGGGTGCCGAGGCAGAGGACCACATCGGCCTGCGAGATGAGCTCCATCGCCGCTTTCGAGCCGTTGTAGCCCAGGGGGCCGGCGAAGAGGGGGTGCGAGCCGGGGAAGGCGTCGTTGTGCTGATAGCCGACGCAGACCGGCGCATCGAGGCGCTCGGCAAGGCGCATCGCATCCGGGATCGCGCCGCCGAGGACGACGCCCGCTCCGTTGAGGATCACCGGGAACTTGGCCGAGGAAAGAAGATCGGCGGCCTTTTGCACAGCCTCTTCGCCGCCCGAGGGGCGTTCGAACTCGACGATGGCGGGCAGGTCGATGTCGATTACCTGGGTCCAGAAATCACGGGGCATGTTGATCTGCGCCGGGGCCGAGGCGCGGCGGGCATTGAGGATCACGCGGTTGAGGACTTCGGCCACGCGCGTGGGATCGCGCACCTCTTCCTGATAGGCGACCATTTCCTCGAACATCGCCATCTGCTCGACCTCCTGAAAGCCGCCCTGACCCAGGGTCTTATTGGCGGCCTGCGGGGTGACGAGAAGGAGCGGCGTGTGGTTCCAGTAGGCGGTTTTTACAGCGGTGACGAAGTTGGCGATGCCGGGGCCGTTCTGGGCGATCATCATCGACATCTTGCCCGAGGCGCGGGTGTAGCCGTCGGCCATCATCCCGCCCGAGCCTTCGTGGGCGCAGTCCCAGAAATTGATGCCGGCCTGCGGGAAAAGATCCGAGATCGGCATGAAGGCCGAGCCGATGATGCCGAAGGCATCCGTGATTCCGTGCATCTGGAGGACTTTGACGAAGGCTTCTTCGGTGGTCATTTTCATGGTGGCTTCCTTCATAAAAACGGGCCCGCGCATGGCAGGCTTTGGTCGTCACCATAGTGTTTGCCACTGCTTCGGGTTAGGGCCAGATGAGGAGGGGGAATAAGGCCAATTAGCCTAAGAGAGCCTTGGTTGCTGCCGCGATCAAGGCAACCCCCTCCCGGATTCTGTTGGCGGGGATCGAGGAATAGGCGAGGCGGTAGAAATTTCTTGGTTGGTCAGGTCCGGCAAAGAAGCTTTCTCCTGGTTCGATCAGCACCGACTGTTCCCGAAGCCTGGTGGCGAGTTCCGAAGTGTCGACACCTTCGGGCGCCTGCATCCAGACGGACGAGCCGCCAAAGGTGGCCTGTCCGGCAACCTTCAGGCCGAATTCGGCGATAGCCGCATCAAGAACCCGCCGCCGTTCGAGATAGGCGCGCGACATGCGCCGGATCAGGGCGTCGTAATGGCCGAGCGAAAGGAAATAGGCGACCGTGCGTTGGATATGGCCGGGTGGGTGCCGCAAGACGCTGGCTCGGAGCGCGCGGGCCTCGCGGATAAAGGGGGCGGGGCCGACAAGATAGCCGAGGCGCAGACCGGGGAAGAGGGATTTCGAAAAGCTGCCGACATAGATCACGCGGCCCTCGCGATCGAGCGACTTGAGGGCGGGCGAGGGTGGGTTGAGGAAGGACATCTCGAACTCATAGTCGTCCTCGACGATCAGGAAATCGTCGCGCATGGCACGAGCGAGAAGGGATTTGCGGCGGGCAAGGGGCATTGTCGTGGTGGTCGGGCACTGATGCGAAGGGGTGGTGTAGACCACGTCGACCCCCTCGGGCAGCATCGAGGGATTCAAGCCTTGGGAGTCGATCGGCACGGTGGCAAGCTGACAGCGCGATTGAGTCAGGATCGAGCGTAGGGCAGGATAGGACGGGTCTTCGATCGCGGCCATGCGGCGTTGGTTGAGGAGCACCTGCGCGGTCAGCCAAAGGGCGTTTTGGGCGCCCAGCGTGACGAGGATTTCCTCGGGGCCGGCAAGGATGCCGCGGCGGGGGAGCGTCTGGCGCGAGATGAATTCAACGAGTTTGGGATCGTCGGCGGCGTAATAGTCGGTCGTTAATGCACTGAAATCGCGTTTTCCCAAGGCTTGAACCGCGCAGAGGCGCCAGTTGGCGGCATCGAACAGGGTCTGGTCTGCTTGGCCGTAGATGAAGGGATAGCGATAGCTGGCCCAGTCGGGCGGCTTTTCGGGGCCAAGCGATGCCGTGACTCGGTGGCCGAGGATACGCGCCCAATCGACATTGCCGCTGCCGGCGGGGGCGGCGGGAAAAGAGGGCGGCTCGGGGGCGTTGTCGGAGACAAAATATCCCGAGCGGCCTTTCGAGGAGAGGTAGTCGTCAGCCATGAGTTCGGTATAGGCGAGGGTCACGGTGATCCGGCTGACGCCCAGATGTTCGGCCAATCGGCGCGAGGACGGCAGGCGCTCGCCCCTGCGAAAACGTCCGTCGAGGATGCCCTGCGCGACCATTTGCTGGATCTGCGATTGCAGGGTGCCTTCGGCGGTGGGGTCGAGAAAGAATGACTCGGGCGAAATCGCCATTTGGGCCTCTGGACTGATTGCCGGATCAGGCTGGACTTATCCGGGATGTTTCGTCAAGCGAAGCATCTTCCGAATGGGCAAGTGCGCTCCTATATTCGCCTCACCAACCCCGGAGGATCGATATGAAGACCGTCAAAGATATGCTCGCCGCCGCCAACGCCAGCGTTCCGCGCCTGAGCCGCGCGCAAGTGGAAGATATGATCGCAAACCACGGAGCCGTGGTGGTTGACGTTCGCGACGCGCCGGAACTCGAGCAAAACGGTAAGATCCCGGGCTCGGTCCATATCCCTCGCGGAATGCTGGAATTCCGCGCGGATTCCGATACCCCCTATCACAATCCGGCCATGCAAAAAGATCGCCCTGTGATCCTGCACTGCGCTTCGGGTGGCCGTTCGGCTTTGGCCGGCAAGCTTCTTCAGGAAATGGGCTATGAGCGCGTCTTCAACCTTGGCGGTTTCAAGGATTGGGTCGAGGCTGGCGGTCCGGTCGAGAAGCTGACCGACCAAGGGATGTAGGACCTAGCCTTTCACGGCGAGGGGTGTCTTCTGGCGCCCCTTTCCGTCAAAGTTGGACGGATCGAGCCACCGCTCGAAGCGCACCTTCTGGGCGGGCCAGTCCTTGTCGATGATCGCGAACCACGCGGTATCGCGGTTGCGACCCTTGTAGTGGGTCGCTTGCCGGAAGATGCCTTCGCAGGAAAAGCCCAGCCGCTCTGCCGCGGCCCTTGACGGGGCATTCAGAGCATCGCATTTCCATTCATAGCGGCGATAGCCCAACTCGTCGAACACCCGCGCCATCATCAGATACATCGCCTCGGTTGACATGGCGGTGCGTTGAAGGCGGGGCGAAAGATGGATGTGGCCCACCTCAATGGCACCATTCGCCGGATCAATCCGCAGGTAGGAAGCAAGGCCGACAGGCTGCCCCTCGCCATCAAGGATCGTGTGGAACAGCGGGTCGTCTCCTGTGCAGGTCCGCTCCATCCAAACTTTCAACTCGTCCACCGATCCAAAGGGGCCATAGGGCAGATAGGTCCAGTTGCGGCCATCGGCGTCGAGGCAGAAGGCCTCGAACAGAGCCTCGGCGTGGGTTGCCGCATCGGTCGGAACGATCTTCACGAGCCGACCTGCCATCGGGCTGCGCGGCGGGCGCGGGCGTGGCAAGGCGATGTTGAGCGGATCGCCGATCGGTTGGCCGAGGTCGTTGGTGCGGGTCATGGCGGCTCCAATAGAAAAGGCCCGGCGCGGGGCCGGGCCTTTGGGTCTTTCGCGGGTTAGCCCAGAACTGTCTTCAGGGCGTTGTCGACAGCGGCGGTGATCTCGTCGATGTCGCTCGCCTTGGCGATCAGCGGCGGGGCGAACAACAGCGTGTTATTCGCTCCGGGGATCGAGCGGTTGGTCATGCCGATGATGACGCCCTGCTTGTTCACCTCGCCAACAATGGCCGCGCAGGTCTTTTCATCCAGCGGCTCGCGGGTCGCGCGATCCTTGACGAGCTCGGCGCCGCCAAAAAGGCCCTTGCCGCGCACACAGCCGATGGCCGCGTGCTTGTCGGCCAGCGCGTTGAGGTTGCCCATCAGGCGCTCGCCCATGCGCTCGGAATTGCCCAGAAGGTCTTCCTCTTCGAGGATCGCCATATTCTCAAGCGCCGCAGCGGGGCCGGCGGTGCAGCCGCCGAAGGTCGAGATATCGCGGAAGTAACCGAGGATATCGGTCTCGTCCTTGAATTGCTCGAACACGGCTTCGGTGGTGACGCAGCAGGAAATCGCGGCATAGCCCGAGGCCACGCCCTTGGCCATCGTCACGATATCGGGCTGGATGCCGTATTGCTGATAGCCAAACCACTTGCCGGTCCGGCCCATGCCGCAAACGACCTCGTCGATGTGCAGAAGGATGTCATATTTCTTGCAGATCTCCTGCACCTTCTCCCAATAGCCCTTGGGCGGGGTGATCGCGCCGCCGCCCGCGGTGATCGGCTCGAGGCAGAGCGCACCGATGGTATCGGGGCCTTCGCGCAGGATAACCTTTTCAATCTCGAGCGCGGCAAGCTCGCCGTAGTTGTCGCCGGCAAGCTCCTTCTGCGCCTGATATTCGCTGCAATGGGGCACCATCACGAATTCCGGCACGAAGGGGCCATACATCGCGTTGCGCTCTTGCTGGCCGCCGGCCGACATGGTGGCGATGGTGCCACCGTGATAGTCGCGGTCGCGATAAAGGATCTTGCGCTTCTTGCCGCCATGGACCTTGTGGGCGATCTGGCGGACCATCTTGAAGGCCTTCTCGTTGGCCTCGGAGCCCGAGTTGGCATAGTAGACGCGGGCCATGCCCGGCATCTTCTCGATCAGGCGCTCGGCGAACTGGGCCGAGGGAACCGTCCCGAATGCGCCGCCCCAGAAGTTCATCTTGAGGATCTGGTCGCGCACGGCATTGGCGATGCGCTCGCGGCCGTAGCCCACGTTGACCGTCCAGACGCCGCCCGAGACCGCATCAAGGAATTCGCGGCCCGCGATATCCCAGATCCGAAGGCCCTTGCCCTCGACCATGATGCGCGGGTCGATCCGCTCGAATTGCTTGTGCTGAACGAGGTGGTGCCAGACGTGGGCGCGGTCGGCCTCGATCACCGCGCGGGGATCGTTGGAGAGGCTGTGAGTGTCCATTGGTTTTCCTTCCCGGGGAACGCGAAAATGCCGGCCGGACGAATCCGGCGGCTGATGGAGGATTTCTGGGGGCAGTTTGCCGCCAGAGCAAGGGTTGGCGTTATGGCCAGTTGAGGTTGATGAATAGGGCCAGATGGCCCCGCCTGCCGACAGGGAACGAAAAAGTGTCGCCTCGGCCCTTGACCTTCCAGTCACTGGAAGGCCTAGCTGAGGTGTCAGGTTTGAGAGGATGAGCCATGACCAAGCACGACGCCCTGAGTTTCGAGATCGACGGAATGACCTGCGCGGGCTGCGTGGGGCGCGCCGAAAAGGCCATCGCGGCGGTAGGGGGTGTGGAGAAGGCCGAGGTCAACCTTGCCACCCATGCCGGCCGCGTGACGCTGGACGCCAAGGCCGGGCCGGGTACGGCCAAGGCCATCGCCGGGGCGCTGCAGGCGGCGGGCTATCCGGCTGTTCCGACGCGGCATCGCTTCGAGGTCGAGGGGATGTCTTGTGCATCCTGCGTCAACCGCGTGGAAGAGGCGCTTCTGGAGGTGCCGGGGGTGATCTCGGCCAGTGTCAATCTGACCGACAATACCGCTACAGCCACGGCTCTGATCTCCGATCCTGCGATCCTGATCGAGGCGATCCGCGGTTCCGGCTACGAGGCAAAGGTCTTGCAGCAGGGCGTTCGGCCAAGTGATCGCAATGCCGTGGAGGCGGAGGCGCTCAAATGGCGGGTCTTGCTGGCCGCCGTGCTCACGCTTCCTGTCTTTGTGCTTGAGATGGGCGGCCATATGTTTCCCGCCATTCACGATCTCATCCACCGCACCTTCGGGATGCAGGCGAGCTGGACGATCCAGTTTGCCCTGACCACCATCGTCCTCGCCTTCCCCGGCCGTCAGTTCTTTGCCAAGGGCATCCCCGCGCTTCTGCGCTGGGCGCCGGATATGAATTCGCTCGTTGTGCTCGGCACCTCGGCCGCGTGGCTCTATTCCTCGGTCGCCCTCTTCGCGCCGGGGCTGATGCCCGAGGGCACCCAAGCCGTCTATTTCGAGGCGGCGGCGGTGATCGTCACGCTGATCCTCGTTGGCCGTTGGCTCGAGGCCCGCGCCAAGGGGCAGACGGGGGCGGCGATCAAGCGGCTCTTGGGTTTGCGCCCGTCGACCGCGCGAGTCGTCCGCGATGGGGCCGAGGTGGATATCCCGGTCGACGAGGTTCAGCGCGGCGATATCCTCGTGGTTCGCCCCGGTGAACGGATCGCCGTCGATGGTGTGGTGCGCGAAGGCGACAGTTGGGTCGATGAAAGCATGATCACCGGCGAGCCGGTGCCTGTGGCGAAAGCGAAGGGTGCCGCCCTCGTGGCTGGCACGGTGAATGGCAACGGCGCGCTCAAGATGCGGGCAACTGCCGTGGGCGCCGAGACGATGCTGAGCCGGATCATCGCCATGGTCGAAGAGGCGCAGGGCGCGCGGCTTCCCGTGCAGGATCTGGTCAACAAGATCACCGGCATTTTCGTGCCCGTGGTGATGGCTGTTGCCACGCTGACGATCTTGGCTTGGCTCGTCTTCGGCCCCGATCCACGACTGCAATTCGCGCTGGTGGCTGGCGTCGCCGTTCTCATCATCGCCTGCCCCTGCGCTATGGGTCTGGCGACGCCAACCTCGATCATGGTCGGCACAGGCCGCGCGGCCGAGCTTGGCGTTCTGTTCCGGCAAGGCGATGCTCTGCAGGCTTTGCAGGGGGTCGAGGTGGTGGCCTTCGACAAGACCGGCACGTTGACCGAGGGCAAACCCGAGTTGACCGATCTAGAGCCGCTGGGCGGCTGGCAGGCCGATGATCTTCTGGCGATCACATCCGCAGTTGAAGCTCTCTCAGAGCACCCGCTCGGGCGTGCCATTGTGACTGCAGCAAAGGAGAAGGGGTTGACGATCCCGCGCGCCGAAGGCTTTGCCGCCATTCCCGGCTATGGCCTGAGCGCCAAGGTCGATGGCAAGGCAGTGCTCGTCGGCGCCCTGCGCCTGATGACCAAGGAAGGCGTCGAGACCGCCGACTTCGCGGCGGCCGCTGACCGTCTGTCGCAGAAGGGCCGCACGCCGATCCTCGTCGCGGTTGATGGCAAACCTGCGGGTATCCTTGCCGTGGCCGACAGGGTCAAACCCACAGCCGCCGCGACGATTCGCGCCCTGCATGATCGCGGGCTGCGGGTGGCGATGATCACCGGCGACACCGCCAAGACCGCTGCCGCAATCGCCGCCGAACTGGGTATCGACGATGTGCAGGCCGAGGTTTTGCCAGAGGGCAAGGTCGCGGCGATCCATGCGTTGCAGGAGAAGGGCCGCGTTGCTTTCGTCGGCGATGGGATCAACGACGCGCCCGCCCTTGCTTCGGCCGATGTCGGCGTTGCGATCGGCACTGGAACGGATGTGGCCGTAGAAAGCGCCCATGTCGTTTTGATGTCGGGCGATCCTTCGGGTGTCGTCAACGCCATCGAAATGAGCCGCAAGACGATGGGCAATATCCGCCAGAACCTTGGCTGGGCCTTCGGCTATAACATCCTTCTGGTGCCGCTGGCCGCAGGGGCGCTCTATCCCATGTGGGGTCTCTTGCTTTCGCCCGGGATTGCCGCTGGCGCAATGGCGCTCTCCTCGGTCCTCGTCATCAGCAACGCGCTGCGCCTGCGCTGGGTGCCTTCGGTGGTCGACCGTGGCGCGAAGGGGGCGGCATGAATATCGGAGACGTAGCCGCGCGGACCGGCCTGCCCACCAAGACGATCCGTTATTATGAAGATATCGGGCTCATCACGCCCCTGCGCGGCGAGAACGGCTATCGCCGGTTTCGCGAGGCAGATATGCACAAGCTCGGCTTTGTCGGGCGGGCGCGGGCGCTGGGATTTTCCATCGAGGAATGCCGCGACCTACTGGCGCTTTATGAAGACGAGGATCGGGCCAGCGCCGATGTGCGCCAGATCGCCATCGGCCACCTTGAGGAGATCGAGCGCAAGATCGCGGCGCTGAGCGATATGCGCGATACGCTCAAAGGTCTGGTGCACGCCTGCGCCGGCGATCACCGGCCCAATTGCCCGATCCTGAAAGAGCTTTCGGACGGCGCCTAGCCGCGCCCGAAGGTTCCGGCGAGGTCTTTCGCGGCGGCGAGCATCATTGAGAGATCGAGGCCAACGGCGGTGAAGGTGGTGCCGCGTGCGATGCAGTGCTGCGCGTGGGCGCGGTCCATCGTCAGGATGCCCGAGGGAACGCCGATCTTCTTGAGCCGGTCGATCGCGTCGTCGATCTGGGCGCGGACCTTGGGATGGGTCGGCTGGCCCGGGAAGCCCATCGAGGCGGCAAGATCGGCAGGGCCGATGAAGACCCCGTTGACCCCTTCGACCGAGGCGATCTCTTCGAGCCGCCCCATCGCTTCGATGGTCTCGACCTGCACCAGAAGGCAGATCTCGTCGTTGGCGCGGGCGGTATAGTCCTTGATCTGGCTAAAGCCGCTGGCGCGGGTGGCTCCGGCCACGCCACGCAGGCCGTGCGGCGGATAGCGGACAGCTTTCACGGCCGCCTCGGCCTCTTCGCGGGTCTGGACGTAAGGGATCAGGAGCGTCTGGGCGCCGAAATCGAGGATGCGCTTGATGAGGACGATATCGTTGAAGGCGGGGCGCACGACCGGATTGGCATTCGGAAAGGCCGCCATCGCCTGAAGCGAGCGGAGCACGTCCGGCACATCGGTCGGCGAATGTTCGGTGTCGATCACGATCCAGTCGAAACCCACGCCCGCCAAGGCCTCGGGGACCGAGGGCCCGCCGATGCTGTTCCACAGGCCGATCTGCTGGCGCCCTTCGGCGAGCGCGGCTTTGAAGCGGTTCTTGGGGAGGTCCATGATTATCCTACGAGGGTTTTCATGCGCCGCAGCGCAAGGAGATAGCCTTCGGTGCCAAGCCCGGCGATCACGCCATCGGCCCGAAGCGAGACATAGGAATGATGCCGAAAGCTCTCGCGCTTGTGCACGTTCGAGATATGCACCTCGATCACCGGCCCTTCAAAGGCGTTGAGCGCGTCGAGAATGGCAACAGAGGTGTGGGTATAGGCGGCGGGGTTGATAATGACGCCCGCCGATGTCTCGCGGGCCGCGTGGATCAACTCGACGACACCGCCTTCATAGTTCGACTGGTGAAAGGTGGTCGCAAGGCCAAGCTCGCCCGCCAGCGCCGCACATGCCTTTTCGACGTCGGCGAGGGTCTCGCTGCCGTAGATTTCGGGCTGGCGCTTGCCGAGGAGGTTGAGGTTGGGTCCGTTCAGGATCGAAATGAGTTTGGGCATTGCAGGCTCCGCTTCGTGCCTCTTGATTGCGGATGGCTGGCGGCGATGCAACTGATTTGGTGGGATGGCGGGTGGTTTGCCGTCAGCCGAGGCGGTGCCGCATCAGGCCAAAGGCGGCGGACAGGCAAAATATCAGGGTCGCTACACAAACGATCGTAGGCCCGGCCGGGGTGTCGAATTGCCATGCAGTGGCAAGGCCGCCAAGGGCCGACAACCCGCCAATGCCTGAGGCAATCAGTGCCATTCGGTCAGGTGTCCGGGCCAGCGGCCGTGCCGCAGCCGCGGGAATAATGAGCATCGCGGCGATCAACAGGGCACCCACCACCTTGATCGCCACGGCAACCACGACGGCCAGCGCCAGAGTAAGCACCAATTGCTCGCGGTCGGGCCGGAGCCCCGCAGCCTGCGCAAGATCTGGGCTCAGGGTTGAAACGAGCAGAGACGACCAGCGCCACCACAAAAGGCCGAGCACGCCCGCGCCCCCAAGCCAAACAAGCAAGACATCTGTTTTGCCGACCGCGAGGATATCACCAAACAGATAGGCCATCAGGTCGACCCGCACGCCTTCGAGAAAAGACACAGCCACCAAACCCACCGCCAAAGCGGAATGAGCCAGAACCCCTAGGACGGTGTCGATGCCAAGGCCACGCCCCGAGAGGGTCGATACAAGCGAGGCGACAAGGATCGAAATCACCAAAACGCCTGCAAAGACCGAGACATTGAAGAAAAGCGCCAGCGCCACGCCAAGGATCGCCGCGTGCGCGGTGGCATCGCCGAAATAGGCCATGCGTCGCCAGACGACAAAGCAGCCGAGTGGGCCAGCTGCAAGGCCAACGCCGAGGCCCGCAAGGGCCGCTCGAACGAGGAAATCGTCAAGCATCAATTGGCCCCTTCATGGGTATGCGGGTGCGGGTGATCGTGGTCGTGATGGTGGTGGTGATCGTGGCGGTAGAGGGCCAGCGCCCCGCCGGTCCCGCTGCCGAAAAGGGCGCGGTATTCGGGGGCCGAAGCCACCACATCCGGTGCGCCGTGGCAGCAGACATGGCCGTTGAGGCAGACAACGCGGTCTGACGCACTCATCACGACGTGCAGCTCGTGGCTCACAAGCAAGACAGCGCAGCCCATATCGCGCCGGATCGTTTCGATCTGGCGGTAAAAGGCGGCCGAGCCAGGCTGGTCGAGGCCCTGGGTCGCCTCGTCAAGGATCAGGATGTCCGGCTCGCTCAGGATCGCACGCGCCAGAAGGACGCGCTGAAACTGCCCGCCCGAGAGGCTTGTCATCTGCCGCGTCCCGAGGCTCGGAACACCGGCCCGTTCAAGCGCTGTCTGGCTTTGCGCCCTATTCGCCCGATTGGGCAACGAAAGAAATCGCTCGACCGTAATCGGAAGGGTCGGCTCGATATGGAGCTTTTGCGGCACATAGCCGATCCTGAGCCCGGGCATCCGTTCGACCGTGCCTTCGGAGGGCTTGATCGCACCGATCAAAGCGCGAAGGAGCGTTGTTTTGCCCGAGCCGTTCGGGCCGACGATGGTGACGATCTCGCCTCGGTCGATGTGGAAATCAACATCGTGCAGGGCCACATGGCCTGGATGACGGACGGCAAGCCCGTTGGCAGTAATCAGCCTCATGCTTTGGCCCCTTCCGCACAGCGCGGGCACAGGCCGCGCGCTTCGACGACCGCATTCTCGATGACAAAACCGGCGGTCGATGCGGCCTTTCCAAGCGTGCCGCGCTTCGGGTCCGAGGCCGCTTCGGACACCGCTTCGCACGAGCGGCAGATCAGGAAAGCGGGCGCGTGGCTCTCGCCTGGCTGGCTGCAGGCGACAAAGGCGTTCAGGCCCTCGATCCGGTGGGCAAAGCCATTTCGGACAAGGAAATCCAGCGCGCGGTAGGCAACGGGCGGCTGCGATCCGAGGCCCTCGGCGCTCAGCCTCTCGAGGATGTCGTAGGCGCCCATCGCCCGATGCTGGGCCAGCAGGATTTCCAGCACTCGCCGGCGCACCGGCGTTAATTTGAGCCCCCTGTCGTCGCAGCGGGCGTCTACAACAGCGAGGTTTTCGGCAATGCAGGCCGAATGGTCGTGGCTATGGAATCCTGTCGTGGTCATGGGGCCTCCGTTGTGGGGTTGATATGTTATAACATTTCATCTAGCAAGCCGCGAATTCGATAGTCGCGAGGGCCTTATGATCCGATTCCTCCTTTCCAGTGCTGTTGCTCTTGTTGCCGGAGCGGCCTTCGCCGAGGCCCCTCGTGTTGTGACCGATATCACCCCCGTCCAATCTCTTGTCGCGCGGGTGATGGAGGGGGTCGATACTCCCGCTGTTCTTCTGCCGCCCGGAGCTTCGCCGCATGATCATGCGCTGCGCCCCTCCGAGGCGCGGAGCTTGTCTGACGCGGATATGGTGATCTGGGTTGGCCCGGAACTGACCGGCTGGCTTGGGGATCCGATCAACTCTCTCGCGCCTGAGGCGGCCCAGTTGGTTCTGTCTGAGGTGACGGGTGTTTCGGTCTTGATGCTGCGCCAAGGCGGGGCTTTTGGCGAGCATGACGAAGACGATCACGACGATCACGACGATCACGTGGATGAAGGGCCGGTTGATCCGCATATGTGGCTCGATCCGCAAAACGCCATGGTTTGGCTCGGTTCGATCGCACAGGCCCTTGCCGCACTTGATCCCGAAAATGCCACGGCCTACGCCACAAATGCGGCGGAGGGTGCCGCAGAGATTTCCGCGAAGGCTAGCAGCATCCGAGCCCTCGTGGGTGCTGTGCCGCGCTCCTATCTCGCGTATCACGATGCCTTTGGCTATGCCGAAGGTTGGCTCGGATTGACCGGAATTGGCGCGATCCAGTCAGGTCATGCTGTCGAGCTGGGCCCTGCTCGGCTCGCGGAGCTTCGGGGCGAAATCGCGAAACAGGGTGTGAGCTGTGTTCTCACCGAGCCTCAGTATAACTCTGGCCTGTTGGACGCGGTAATCGACGGCGGCAACAGACGTTTGGTGATGATTGATCCCCTCGGCGGCGGCTTCGAGGCGGGCCCGTCGCTTTATCTCGCCGTTCTCGATCAATTCGCCGAGATCGCCAAAGTCTGCGATTGAGCACCCTCACCACATAGCGAGACAAAAGAAGAGGGCGCAGATAGCTGCGCCCTCTTTTCGCTTTCAGATCGGGCCGGATCAGAGATCGAAGCGGTCGGCGTTCATCACCTTGGTCCAGGCCGCAACGAAATCGCGGACGAACTTGCCGCTGGCGTCGCTCTGGCCATAAACCTCGGCCAGCGCCCGCAGCTGCGAGTTGGAACCGAACACCAGATCGGCGCGGGACGCGGTGCGGACGACCTTGCCGCTCTTGCGGTCGCGGCCGTCGAAGGTGCCATCGCCCTTGTCCGTCCACGCCACCGACATATCGAGGAGGTTGACGAAGAAATCGTTCGTCAGGGCCCCGACCTTATCGGTGAACACGCCATGCGCGGTGCCGCCGTGGTTGGTGCCGAGAACCCGCATCCCGCCGACAAGAACGGTCATCTCGGGGGCGGTGAGGCCCAGTAGCTGCGCCTTGTCGAGGAGAAGCTCTTCGGTCGAGATGGTGAACTCGGTCTTCTGGAAGTTGCGGAAGCCATCGGCCTGCGGCTCGAGCACTGCGAAACCTTCGACGTCGGTCTGCGCCTGGCTGGCATCGCCGCGGCCGGTGGTGACCGGAACGGTGATGTCGTGGCCCGCGGCCTTGGCGGCCTTCTCGATCGCGGCGGCGCCGGCGATCACGATGGTGTCGGCCATCGAGGCATTGCTGCCTTTGCGGACGCTCTCGAGGGCGGCGAGCACCTTCGCCAGCTTCTCGGGCTCGTTGGCTTCCCAGCTTGCCTGCGGCTCAAGCCGGATGCGCGCGCCATTGGCGCCGCCCCGGTGATCAGAGCCGCGATAGGTCGAGGCCGAGGCCCAGGCGGTGCGGACGAGATCGCCGACCGAGAGGCCCGAGGCGAGCGACTTGGCCTTGAGATCGGCCACTTCCTTGTCCGAAAGCGCTTTGCCCGCCGGAACCGGATCCTGCCAGATCAGGTCTTCGGCCGGAACGTCGGCGCCGAGATAACGGGCCTTGGGGCCCATGTCGCGGTGCGTGAGTTTGAACCAGGCGCGGGCGAAGGCATCGGCGAAAGCGGCCGGATCCTTGTGGAAGCGGCGCGAGATCGGGCCATAGATCGGGTCCATGCGCATCGCCATGTCGGCGGTGGTCATCATGGTGGTGACCTTTTGCGAGGCGTCATGCGCCTTGGGCGCCATGTCTTCCTCTTTCACACCCACCGGATGCCAGACGATATTGCCCGTGCCGGTGGTGGCCTGTTCCCATTCATAGCCAAAGAGAAGATCGAAATAGCCGTTGTCCCACACGGTCGGGTTGGCCGTCCAGGCGCCTTCAAAGCCCGAGGTCGTGGTGTCATCACCCTTGCCCGAGCCAAAGCTGTTGATCCAGCCAAAGCCCATCTCTTCAATCGGCGCGCCTTCCGGTTCTGGGCCTACATCGCCCTCGGGGCCGGCGCCATGGCCTTTGCCGAAGGTGTGCCCGCCCGCGACAAGCGCCACGGTCTCTTCGTCGTTCATGCCCATGCGGCCAAAGGTTTCGCGCACATCACGGCCAGAAGCGAGCACATCGGGCTTGCCATCGGGGCCCTGCGGATTGACGTAGATCAGGCCCATCTGCACAGCGGCCAGCGGGTTTTCGAGATCGCGCTCGCCGGAATAGCGGCTAAGGGCCTTGTCGGAGGTGGCGAGCCACTCGTCCTCGGCGCCCCAGAACACATCCTCTTCCGGCTCCCAAACGTCGGCACGACCGCCGCCAAAGCCGAAGATCGGCCCGCCCATCGATTCAATCGCCACGTTGCCGGCAAGGATCATCAGGTCGGCCCAGCTGATCTGGTTGCCATACGTCTGCTTGATCGGCCACAGAAGGCGGCGGGCCTTGTCGAGGTTGCCGTTGTCCGGCCACGAGTTGAGCGGCGCAAACCGCTGCTGGCCCGCGCCCGCGCCACCACGGCCATCGCCGGTGCGGTAGGTGCCGGCCGAGTGCCAGGCCATGCGGATGAAGAGACCGCCGTAGTGGCCATAGTCGGCCGGCCACCAATCCTGGCTTTGGGTCATCAGGGCGGTGAGGTCTTTCTTGATGGCCTTGAGATCAAGCTTCTTGAACTCGTCGGCATAGCTGAAGCCCTCGCCCATCGGGTCGGACTTGGACGAGTTTTGCGCCAGCAGCCGCAGGTTAAGCTGGTTGGGCCACCAATCGCTGTTCGAGCGCATGCTCACGCTCGTTGTTCCGTGCATCACCGGGCATTTGCCGGCGCCTTTCACGTCGTTTCCGTCCATCGCTGTGACTCCTGATTGAAACTGAAAAGAAACTAAGGGCCAGGCCGCGCCGCGAGGCGGGCAGAGATCCTTCGTTGGCATGAAGACTAGCCGAGTCGTTCGATTAGGAAAAATTGCATTTCCTGATGGGATTGATAATCAGAGGTTATGAGGAATCTTACTCTGAAACAGCTGCGCTATTTCGAAGCCCTGGCCCAGCAGGGCCATTTCGGCCGCGCGGCCGAGGTCTGTGCGATTTCCCAGCCCGCCCTCTCAATGCAGATAAAAGAGCTTGAAAATTCACTTGGAGCCCCGCTCTTTGAACGGGGCCCGCGGCAGGTCAGGTTGACTGATTTTGGCGAAAGTTTCGCCGATCGCGTAAGGGATATCCTGCGCTCGGTCGACGAACTTGGTGATCTGGCGAGGGCCTCTGTCGGGCAACTTGCGGGCCAAATGCGGATCGGGGTGATCCCGACGATCGGCCCCTACCTTTTACCCAAGATTATCAGCGAGCTGAAACGCGCCTATCCCAGCCTTGATCTGCACGTTCGGGAAACGGTGACCTCGCGCCTGATAGCCGAGCTGGCAGAAGGGCGCATCGATATGGCGATCCTGGCACTTCCTGTGTCTGAGCCTTCGCTCGAGGAAGTACCGCTGTTTGACGAAGAGTTCGTCCTGATCCGCCCCGCCGCAGATGCCGACAAGCCCGTGCCCGACCGCGAGATGCTGCGCGAAATGCGCGTGCTGCTTCTCGAGGAAGGCCACTGTTTCCGCGATCAGGCCCTTTCGTTTTGCAATCTTCAGGGGCGGCAGCCACGCGAGCTTTTGGAAGGTAGCTCGCTCTCGACGCTCGTGCAGCTGGTCAGCGCGGGAATAGGTGTGACCCTGATCCCAGAAATGGCCGTTCCCGTAGAAACCCGATCAGCCGCCGTTGCCGTATCGCATTTCGCCGGTCCCGAGCCGCGGCGCACAGTCGGAATGGTTTGGCGACGCACGAGCCCACTCGCCAGCCAGCTCCAAAAACTGGCCTCGATCGTCCGGCAGATCGGCGAGGGGTAGCCTCGGCTTGCACTGAGGAAAGGCCAGGACCTTTCGAGATATCTCAAGCGGTGGCGAGGCTTGGTCGGGCAGGATCTTGATCGGCATTCTTGCCGAAGCCGATATCGAAAATGACAAAAACACGCTCAAGCGCCCGCAGACAACCGCTGCGCTTAGGATCCCCCTGATCGTCCCGCAGTCCGCTGTCGTTCTCGCGGCCATACTTTGCGCGGTCTATGCGATCCGGGACGCCGTAGCGGTGTTCGGCGAAACCCTACACAAAGCCGAAGCGGTTTGCCCAATGGAAGCTCTGTTTGGCATTTTGCTCTTGATGGCTCGGATGATCTTCGGGGTGCTTGTGGCGTGGTCTTTCGCGGGCGTCCTGATGCTCCTCGCCTGGGCCTACGACGTCAGCAGGTCGCCCCTCCTTCTGCAGGGATTTCGGTCGCTTGACTCGGTTATCCTGTTGGCCCTGCCACTTTTCGTTCTGGCGGGCCCTTCAAATCATCTTCTACGTCGCGTGTCCGCCCGCAAACAGAGCCTAGTTCGAATTCGTCTTGCAGTACGCGAAAGGCTCTCTGTTTGCCATCGCACTCGCTGCAACCAGACTTCTACTGGCCTCGGGCCCTGCCCCTGATAGGCTGGAGGTTAAAGTATCATTGCCCGGATGGAGGTCACAAACCCCGAATACGAGTCGTGTTTGAAAAGGTATCAGGCAGTCAGAGTCTACCGGCTTGCCAGCGGGTGAGACGCGAGTTCGTTGATCTGCTGCAGCCAGACCGCACCAACCTTTTGGCTGCCATATTGCGACAGGTGACCGCTATCGAAATACAGCGGCAACCCTGCGTCGAATGCATCGCAACGGCCATCGTTGCACAAGGCAGCAGCTGGTTCCAGGTACCAGACTTCGTCCCGGCTATTGGCGAAGTCAGACAGAAAGACGTTGATTTCGGGAATCTCATAATCGGTAAGAATGTTTTCACACGACACCCAGGGCACGCGCACCCGCTTAGCCAGGCATTCGCGATCAAACCCGCTCTGGCGCGGTGCGGTGCCTAACAGGACGATCTTGGACCCGGCTCCTATCAGCGTTTCCATGAACTGAAGCGCTTCTTGGCGGAATGTGTCGGACCGCTTGTCATAGGTGTCCCAAGACGCGCCCAGGATGACAACGTCGAAACCCGAAAGGCGCGGATGTGCAACCTGGTGCGAGGTACGACAGGGTTCGCGGCGAAGTTCCGATGTGTATTTACCAGGGTCGCCCTGAATTGGTGGGCATGAGGAATGCTCGAAATTCCGAAACCGGAACCCGTTCTGTTCCGCAATGTCGCGGATTGCCCATACATAATGGGCAGCGTGGGAATCCCCATAAAGAACAACTTTGGGCGATTCTCGGCCTGCCCCAAGGAGACAGGCTTCTTCTTCCAAAAGCTCGGGCGTCAGTGTCGATGCCTGACACACAAAGTCATAGCTGTAGGCAGCTTGGACCCGACGTTCCATCGCTGCGACACTGGTCTCGTTGATCCAGGGTGCGATGCCCTGCGTCGAGATCAACACCGAAGAACAGGCCAGCACGGCAAGGCCGGGCAAGACTAGAAACCGGGTTGCCGCTGCCCCAAATTTCAGTTGGCTGTGACGGGCCGGATTTTCCACCAGATGATAGGTCAGTGCGGATAACCCGATGATAACCAGCAAGGAGACAATCTGCTGGGGCAGTTCAAACGGCAGCCCAAGATACTTCTGATAGGCGACGATAGGCCAGTGCCACAGATACAGCGAGAAAGAGATCTTCCCGAACCAACGCAGCCGGGCGTCAGTCAGGATCGCGGACACGCCCGCCTGTTGTCGACCTGTAAATAGCAGCAGCCCGGCCCCCAATGTCACTGGAACGGCTGCGAGCCCCGGGTAGGCGTTTTCGGAGGTCAGAACTGTTGCGCAAGCCACCAGAAGCGCGGCGCCGATTCCGCCCAGCAAGATCGCTGCGGGCCTTGATAACAAGACACCCTTGTCCGCTATTGCGAACATCAACGCCCCGAATGCCAGCTGGAAGGCACGGGAGGGCAGCATGTAGTAGGCCCAGGAGGACTGCCCAGATTGCAACAGAGCGATGCTGACGGCCAGACTGACCAGGATTACAATTGCGAAGCCCCAAACTACGCGGCGCGGCGTTTTCGTGAAGAGCAGCAAAAGGAATGGCCAGACAAGGTAGAACTGCTCTTCGACACCCAAAGACCACATATGTAGCATCGGTTCAGTTGCGCTGTCCGTGGCAAAATAACTGGAGTCCAGAAAATAGGTGAAGTAGATATTGGCACCTGACAGTACAGTTGCCGCCGCTGATTGCGCCAGTGCTAGAAGATCTTCGGGGATCATGATCAGAGACCCGATCAGAAAGGTGATAAAGGTCACAGTCAGCGTTGCCGCATGATGCGTTTTATGCGGCGCTTGTAGAAATCAAACAGCGAAAAATCCCCGCCCGCGATCCGAGTAAGGATGATCCCGGACACGAGATATCCGGAGATGACAAAGAATACGTCAACACCGATGAACCCGCCTGGTATCCAATGCTCGTCGATATGAAAAAGGACGACAAGCATCACTGCGATTGCCCGAAGACCATCAATGTCTGGGCGGTAAGAAATCGAAGTTGTCATGAAAATAAACTGTCCATTAAAAGACCCGAGCAGTTCGCCTGAACATCATGCGCATTAGCATGGCTACAGGACTGCTGATCGTAATCATCGGTTTCGTTTTGTGCAAGAACAGATGGCGCGGCGATCCCGGCGTCGAACTCAAGCTGTATTTGGGAGCGCCGCCGCCCAGTTCGACCGAACGCTCGTCAGCAATTTTGTGAAAGCACAAAAGTGGATGTCGATGATCTTTGCGGGCCGGATATTCGCGGAGATCGCTCGGGCGGAGCATACATCCAGGCGGCGGGTACAGGTCGTTGTCGATCTCGCTATGCTTGCGCCCGATATTCTCGACGGGATCTCAAATGGCGAGCAACCGGTCGGTCTGACGTCAGACTACCTTATCAAGTCAGGTGTGCCTGCTGTGTGGTCAGACCAGGTCTGGGTGACAGACATCACCTACATCAAAACCAACGAGGGATGGCTGTATTTCTGTGTCGTCATCGACCTGTTCTCGCGTCGCGTGGTCGGCCGGTCCACCCAATCCCGTATGATCACTGATCTCGCTTTGCAAGCCTTGCTGATGGCCGTGTGGCGGCGAAAGCCCGACGAAAGGGTCACCGTGCATTCCGACCAGGGCTCACAGTTCACCAGCCGGGAGTGGCAGGCACTCCTGCGCCAGCACAACCTGGAACCCAGTATGAGCCGGCGTGGGAATTGTCACGACGACGCTGTGGCCGAGAGCTTCTTCCAACTGCTGAAACGGGAGCGGATCAGACAGAGGACGTATCCGACGCGCGACGATGCCAGACGGAATGTGTTCGACTATATCGAGATGTTCTACAATCCGAAGCGCAAGCGCACCAACAACGGCATGCTGTCGCCCGTTGAGTTCGAGACCAGACAGCAGAAACTGATCGAGGCAGGTGTTTAGGAAACTAGGGGCACCTCACCAGCCAACCCGGAGCGGTTCACTACAACACAAAGAGACCTCACAGTGCATCGGGCTACCGCCCACCAGCTCCTGAAACCATCATACCAATGGATCAGAGGCCAATCATGCACTAACAATCAACTTGGCCCAGTCAGATGAGGCTTCTCACGGAAATCACGAACCCATGCAGAGCAATTCGACCGCCACTCGGCTAGAGCGGTGGCGCGGATCAGTTTCAAGCTCTGCCGGCTGGAGAGACTGTATACCTAACCGAGGAGCCTCGAGACAGAAGGCGTGCCATTGGTCCGAGCTTGCCCCCGCGCGTGATGCTAATACGATGTCGCCCAAATTGGTCGGTCCATTCACTTTTTACCTGTCGACCGGTGACATCGCTTCGCCCGGTTTTCGACGAAAAGCATTCGCTGGGGGACAATGTTAGCAGTGTAGCAAATACCCCCGCGGAGCGTCCTGATTGGACGAAGCTCAGGGCATCTGAGGGGGTTGCGCTGCGCTCCTTGTCCGAAAACCAGCCCTGTATTTCTGGGTCTTGACTCCCAGAGACAACCCTACCAGGCGCTGTTTGGCCCTCCAAAAGTTGCCGAACAAGTAGATTGCCGCCTCCGCGCAAGGCTACATCAAAGCCATCGGGATGGGACACCGCATTGTGCCCCGGAGCAAGATGAAACCACTGACGCACGTCATGTTGGTGGTTTTCTGTATCTCCATATGCGTCAAGAACAACCAGCCATTGACCGGGCCGAAGAAGCAATAGCCGATCATGAACGATTGTGTTGTGCTGAACACAACGTGACTCTATGCAGTAAACACCGCTTGCTTCAAAGGCTCCCACTAGAGCGCTTCCAAAGGGTTTTGCCTCCCGGCGCTGCGAATTCAGGCCATCAAACTCAAGCGTATTGTGCGCGCGCGTCGACTCCATAAACATCCGCATCGGGTCGCTATACCAGAACCCCTCTTTCCATAATTTGCTTCCCGCCTCGGTCTTGCCGATGTAGCCGTATCGCCCTGCGTCAATTAGGATCGGCTGGCCGCGATCATGCCAAACAAAACTCAGGTCATCGCAATGCTTGTGAGTTCGAGAGTGGAACGCCGCTGTTTGAGCGAGATAGCTGTCCCGAAGGGTGTCAGTGGGGGCCCCTGCATCTGGAAGTCGAACTATCGCATAGCCGCTCTCAGAAAAAACCTTTAGCCCTTTCGGCCAGCCACTGCCTGCCGCGCCATTGCTTGCGACAGCTTGCATCAACGGCGTGCTCCACTTCTGGGAAGCGAGATCGCCAGAATATATCATGCTTCTACTATCGCTATCGCCAAAATTGGTGATCGTTCCTTCAGGCGTGACAAACCAAGCTAGTGCGCTTTCGATCTCCGAAACCAGACCCTGCTGATCCTGATCTTCAACCAAGCTAGAGCGCACGAGACCCAGCAGAGTTTCTGCTACCATACGGTGGTAATCAGGCGAATGCTCACGGTGAACGCCGTCCGGCCCAAATTGCTGGTGCAGCATCCGCTTGAGCCGTTTCGTTCCCTCAGCGTAAAGCGCAGCCATGGGGCCACTCACATCTGCGAAGCGTCGACCTAGCGCCAACTGGCCCGCAACTTGATAGTATCCGTGATTGCTGTGGAAGGCGATTTTCGCGTCATCCATCAATTCAGCACAATGATCCATAAGCGACGACCAAAGCACGGAGCGCGCCGGCTCATCGAGTATTTGCGCCTGGTCAGAGGCTTGGAAAAGATAGCCAAGCCTATATGCTCGGAGCCCGACCGCCATATCATACCATGCCATGGGAGAGCATTCTTCGGACCCGCGCGGGTGCTTTTCAGCCCAGTCCAGCCCGATACGCAGTGCCGGTCCAAGGTATTTTCCATCATGGGTCAGGCTGTAGGCTGACAAGAGCGCTTCAATCATATCCAACGAGTGGATATAAAAATTCCAACTGCGCAGCTCTTGGCCAGGAAATTCCCACGGAATTGGGGACCAAATGTCAATTCTCGGCGCCCCTCTTCGAGTCCAGCCATGTTGTAATATCTCGTCCGCCGTGCGAATGCCGCCTTGACCCACACCATTCGTGATCAGTTCGTAGTCATAGAAACTGGACGACTGGGCTCCTTTGTTTCGCATAGAACATATTACTCCCAAAAATCATGAGCGGCCGCCGCAATATTCTGGTTACGCGCCAGAGACACAATGGCTATCAGGCCACAGAGCCGGCGCCACCGCATCAGTTGAGACCGTCTCGAGTGTGCTGATAGAGCAGTTTCGCGGCCCAGTTCAAGGTTCTGACAGGAATGGAGGCTGCGTGCCGAAATGATTGAGGACCGAGGTTTGGAAGGCGGCGATTTCTAAAGACCTTGCATCTGCGGAAACGAAGCCTCGCTCACACTCGCCTTCGGAGGGGGAAGTGAGATTTCTCGGCGAGGCCCTTGTCTCGGCATCCTGTCTCTCTGCAACTTGGAGCACCCAGCTTTAACTCCAGCCGTCGCCTTGCCCCGCCTCAAAAGAAGACCCTTTGCACGGCCTCTTTCTATGTTCCTGGCCCCTCTGATCTCAGCCTTTCGACGCCGAGAACAAGCCGATCGTATCGACATGGAACTGTCCGGGAGTGCTCAGCTCCCGGAAAGGTTTGTGCGCCACCAAATAGATATGCACATCAGCGCTGTTCTGTGCCTCAGGCAGGGTTACCAAAGACACACCGTCGAGAGTTTTGGGCAGGATCTCGATGTTGGGCTCAACCGCTAGCACCGGTCCGGAATGCCGAGCGGCCAGCTGGCGGGTAATTTCCAAAGCCGGGCTTTCGCGCAGATCATCGATATCCTGCTTGAAGGCAAGGCCATAGCAGGCTACGCGCACGGTTTCGCGTGTCTTTCCAGGGTTTTGCGCCAAGCAGGCGGCAATAGTATTTTCGACTTTACTCAGCACCCAGCTCGGCTTTCCGTCATTGACGTTTCGGGCAGTTTTAATCATCAGCGCCTCGTCGGGGGCGGAGGCCACAATGAACCACGGATCAACGGCGATGCAATGCCCGCCTACGCCAGGACCGGGGGTTAGGATCGACACGCGGGGGTGGTGATTGGCGAGGCGGATCACCTCCCAAACATCCAATCCCAGTCGGTCGCAGATAAGCGACAGCTCGTTGGCAAAGGCTATATTAACATCGCGAAAGCTGTTCTCGGTGATCTTCGACATCTCGGCGCTGCGGGCATCAGTGGAAATACAAGTTCCCTGGACGAAGATCTTGTAGAGTGCAGTAGCCCGTTCGCTGCAGCGTGGGCTCATGCCACCGATAATGCGGTCGTTCTGTACCAATTCCTGCATAACCCTGCCGGGCAAGACCCGCTCTGGGCAATGTGCGATGCGGATGTCGCTGGCCTCGCCATGGGTCTGCGGAAAGGTCAGGTCCGGACGGGCCTCAGCCAACCAGGCCGCCATCTGTTCGGTTGCACCCACAGGCGAGGTGGATTCCAGAACAACCAGATTCCCGACTTCAAGCACAGGTGCGATGGCCCAGGCGGCCGCTTCAATATACCGGAGGTCGGGTTCATGATTGTCGCCTTTAAAGGGGGTAGGCACAGCAATCAGAAAGGCTTCGGCCGGCTCGGGCTTGGTCGATGCGCGCAGGTAGCCCTCGGAGACGGTGGCCCGCACCACGATGTCAAGATCGGGCTCGACGATGTGAATCTCGCCGCGATTGATCGTGTCCACCGCCGTTTGGTTCACGTCGACCCCCAACACCGAGACTTTGCGTGAGGCAAAGACCGCCGCCGTAGGTAGGCCAATATATCCAAGGCCGACGACCGAAATCTTCTGAAAAGCTGTTTTGTCCATCATCGTATCCAAACTCATCTTCCGGCGGACCGGTACTGCGATTTTGCGCGTGCCAGACTAGCGCTGCTGATGCCAGAGGCGGATCGCCTCGATGATGCGCCCTGTGGCCCTGCCGTCGCCATAGGGGTTGTGGGCAATACTCATCGCGTCATAGGCCCGCGCGTCATCAAGGAGCCGCGAGACCTCTGCGACTATCAGGTCACTGTCGGTACCCACCAGGCGCACAGTGCCCGCAACCACCGCTTCGGGGCGTTCGGTCGTGTCTCGCATGACCAGCACTGGCTTGCCGAGGCTGGGGGCCTCTTCCTGAACGCCGCCGCTGTCAGTCAAAATGATATCGGCGCGGGTCATCAGATAGACAAACGGCAAGTAGTCCTGCGGCGCAATCAGTTCAATATTGCTGTGCTTTGACAAGAGCCGCTCGACCGGCTCGCGTACATTGGGGTTCATGTGCACGGGATAGACCAGGTGCGTGTCGGGCCGCTCTGCCAGTCGAGCAAGCGCCGCGCAGATACGTTCAAAGCCATCACCAAAGCTTTCGCGGCGGTGACCGGTAATCAGGACAATCTTCTTGTCTTCGGGTAGTGGCAAGGCTTGCTGCATGGACGCAGCAAGTGTTTTGTCCTGCTCCAACCGCGCTGCTACCGTTTGCAGAGCGTCGATCACCGTATTGCCAGTGACAGTGATCTGGGCGTCGGGCACCGCCTCGGCCAGCAAATTGGCACGCGAGGTCGCGGTGGGGGCGAAATGTAGGGCGGCGATGGTGCCCGTGACCTTGCGGTTTATCTCTTCGGGCCAGGGCGAATAGATATTGCCGGTGCGCAGCCCAGCCTCGACATGACCTACGGCGGTCTGAGCATAGTAGGCCGAGAGCGACGCCGACAGGGTGGTTGTCGTGTCGCCATGAACCAGCACCAGATCGGGTCGAAAGTCCTCCAGCACAGGCTTGAGCCCGACCAACACCGCCGAGGTGATATCTTGCAGCCCCTGCCCTGGCTTCATCAGGTTCAGGTCGTAATTCGGCACAATTCCAAAAAGCGTCAACACCTGATCAAGCATCTCGCGGTGCTGGGCAGTAACACAGACCCGGGCTTCAATACCCTCGGCCTGCTGGAGGCCAATCACCACAGGCGCCATCTTGATCGCCTCTGGTCGGGTGCCGAATACACTTAGAACCTTGATCCGTTTGTTCGCCATTACTAATCCAAATCTGTGCGGAACAAGAACCCAGCCGCCTTCTCTGCGATCTTCTCCCAGCCCCGCTCTTCGAGGGCAAACCGCTTGCCCTCAGCGGCGATCCGGCGGCGAGTATTGGGGTCGTTTATAGCCCGGTGCAAAGTATCTTCCAGCGCTGCCAAATTACCCTTTTCAAAGACATAGCCGGTGACCCCATCGGTGACGATTTCGGTCAGCGCAGCCACACTGGACACGACAAGAGCGGTTCCAAATGCCATTGCCTCTAGCGGCTTGATCGGCGAGACAAGCTCGCTCACCTCAAAAGGTTTGCGGGGAATCGGAGCGATATCGACAATGCTGTAGTAGCTCGGGACTTCCTCAAAGGGGACGCGGCCGGTCATGATCAGCTTGTCGGAAATACCTGCGGCAGAAAAGGCGCGGGTGATGTGCTGGGTGATGGCAGCGGGGGCGTTGTTGAGGGCTTTTTCACTGCCGACGATCAGCAGTCGGAAATCAATGCCGCGCCCGTAGAGGCCGACGCAGGCGGTCGTCAGATCCTCTAGACCTTCATAGGGGGTGATCGAACCGATATAGCCGATGACCGGGCAGTTCTCGGGGATATTCAGCCGGGCGCGCACAGCTTGCGGGTCAGTTTGCTTTTCCAGCATGGTAGGGCGAAAGCCGTTTGGCGCCAGAAAAATACGCTCAGGCCCCACGCCACGGCGGATCAGTTCATTGCGCATTCCGGCGGTCAAAGTCAGTACTCGATCAGCCGCGCACGCGGCCATCGTCTCCATCGCCACGCGGGACTTGAAATCCGCCGTATCGCCAAAGGCTGGGTCCCGGGACTTGCCCGAGATTTCCCAGAAGCCGCGCACTTCGTAGACCGACGGCAGACCGAGGCGCCGCGCGGCGATAATCGCAGGCAAGGCACAGACATAGTTCGACGCAGCAATCACCGTCTGGACGCCTTCTGCGACAAAGGTCTTCTCCAATCCGTCGGCGGCCAGCCGGACATAGTCGAAAGGTAATTCTCTGCGGTCAACTGGTTCGAGAATGCGGCGGTAGGGTACGCCTTCGATCACTTCGGCCAGGGGAACATTGCTGGCATTGAGACCTCGCACGACGTTCAGCGGGAAACCGGGCCGAGTGATGACAACCAGATCCTGTCCGCTGCGCAGCATACCGTCAGCAAAACCCTGCGTGCGGGTGGTATAGCCGACCGTGACATAGGGAAGGCTGTTATGCGCGACATAACCGATTCGGCCACCGCGCTTGAAGACCGGCTCAACTTTGCGCTCCGGAAGCAGATCGCCCGCCAGCAGCCGTGCAACTGGTTCGCGATGCAATTTGCGTCGCTCGCCGCTCTTCAGCTCCCCGCATTTGCCGTCCAGCAAGTTGCGGCATAGCACCAGTGCGTGATCGAATTCGCCGCGCGCCTGGTGTAGATGAAACAAAATCAGGCTGGCCCGCGGTTCGGGCACATGATCCAGAATGATTGACGCAACATCCTTTAACTCGCCTCCCGTCTTTTTGCTCAGAACTTCGTTAAGAAAGGCTTCGAGCAGCGGTATAGTTTTCGAAAGATACGGACCGACATCCCTGTTATGGAACCGGCCCCGTTGCGGACCGAGCAAGTAATGTCCGATGACGGTTCTAGCCTCGGGATTGCCCCGTGCGGCTCGATTGTATCCCCGAGCCAAGCGGAGCCCAAATTGCAGGCGCAACCAGTGCAGCGGCTTTAGGAGGCGGCGAACGGGTGTGGCCCTCGCACGTGCCATTTCCAGCTCAAACCGATCTTTCGAGACGGCTATTGTCGCAACCGCAATAGCTTCCAGGAAAGTCCTATGCGGCGCAGGTCTGCTGCGCTGGTCAAGCTGGGCATTTTGCTCTCTTGGAACGGCATCCTGGTCCATCAGGCGTACATCGCGCTCAATCCGGTGACCAATGTGATCCAAATGCTGGCGCTCCTTCTGAATGGAGAAGCGCTCCTCTAACTCCTGAAGCGCGCTCTGTGGTATCGCCTGCGCGCCATCGCTCTTGAGCGTGCCCGCCATTGCCAACCGCCCGCCCACCAGATCGATCTGCGTGACCGTGACCAGCGGACTCATGATGCCGAACAGGGTATGAACGAAATACGTCTCTTCGTGCTCGTCAGGGTCCCGGACTCCGTAGGGGACGGTGACCAAAATGCGCCCAGCCGGCGCCAAGCAGGACACAGCGCGCGCGACAAAGGCGGCCGGGTCACCAAGATGTTCCAACACCTGCCCGATCACAACAGTGTCAAAGCGGCCCTTAAACGCGCTGATATCCGCTGTCAGAAAGTCGATCTGGGCAAAACGCACCGCCTGCTGCACCGTTTCGGGTTCCTCGCCAAGGCGGCGTTTGGCATCCACGACAGCGGCGTCCAAAATATCGACCCCGGTCACATCGGCGCCCCCTCGCCGAGCCAGCAGGATCGCCAGAATGCCCTGTGAACAGCCGATATCCAACACCGCTCCTGGACCGATCTGATGCAAGAACCAGTCGATTCGTTCACGCGTATCTTGAATCAGCTGCTGGCTTCCAACGGTCCCGAAATACGCATCCGCGACGACATCCATGTGGGCACTCCTATTCGGGCCGGCGGGGAGCCTTCACCTTAAATCAATCTTGGCGGCAGGGCACAGCCCGGATACGTCTGGGTCGAAGTGTTGCACGACAAGTCTGGGCATAAAACAGGCCCGCTGAAAACGAGTCCGGCGGTTCTCACATTAATGAGAGTGAGTCAACCAGAGGTAATGGTAGACAAATTCGAAACAGGGCGGTCTCGTGTGCGGACGGCTCCGTTTACGCAAGGGTTGTTTTGAGCGAAGGCTGATCGAAGCAGGTTGTGGTCATGTGTCCGGCCTTTGAACGCGGTGCGTTTGACCGCTGGCCTTGATGAAGTCCGCATGCCGGATCACAATCAGACTATCGAGCTTTGAAGCCCTGACCCCGCCTCGGGGTGTCCCGGCAGCGATACTGTCAGAAGAAGCGTTGGTGCCCGCCGCTCCCGGCCCACCTTAGATGGTTCAAGGCCGAAATCTCTTTAATTGCTCGACTATGGCCAAGTAGGTGATGACGACCAACGCTGAAATTCTCGCCGCAAACCCTATATGATCGATTTGCTCTGACAAGACCGGTGCGCCTATTTGCACGACAAAGATGAGAAGCCGACTCAGAGAGTCAAATGGCCGAAGGCATATTTTTCTTTACTTTTCAGCAGGTAAGACACACACGATTCTTTGTCAACGGCGCGTACATTTTCTAGACGGGCTGACAAAAAATCCGGCCGCCGTAACCCCTTCAACCTTCACGATCTTTCCGCTCGACTTCAGAGCCTTTCCACGCATCACTGTCTCCACGCCCGGGCGGTCCGGGCTCTCTCCGGTAGGGGCACGAAGGCCCGCACAGGAGTGAGAGATGACCCTCAATGGGACCGCAGACCGGGCTGGCCTCGAGGCCTTTTGGCGAGAGCTCTCCGGGCGTGAAATCCCAACTGGGGTGAGCCAAAGCCTGATCCGCCGGTTTCTCGCCACGGAAGTTCAAAACCGACAGCTCGGCGGGCCGCCAAGAGAAGCACGGGCGCAACTCGCGAAGCCTGACCATCACTTCGACCGGAGATCGAACTCCGCCATCGCAAAATACGCTGATGCCTTGCGAAGGATCTCGTTCGCCTGGCGCAGCTCGCGGTTCTCGCGTTCCAGCGCCTTCATGCGCTCGGCCATCTCGCTCGAGACGCCCGGACGTTTGCCGCTATCAACCTCGGCCTTCTTGACCCAATCGTTCAGAGTCTGCGGCGCACAACCGATCTTCGCCGAAATCGACATGACTGCCTGCCACCGCGATCCATGCTGACCCTCATTGTCGAGGACCAACCGCACAGCGCGTTCGCGCACCTCAGGGGAAAACTTGTTCGTTGTCTTGCTCATGATGCTCCATCCGACTCAGGAGTTGGAGCCTCCGGCAAACCCGGCGCGGTTCAGGTGGCCTGCTTGTTCCGTTCCCAGAAAGACCGAAAGGAATGCCTCTGGAGAAGTATCTTCAAGGGTGGCGTGAGGGCCAGCGACTCGATCAAAGGGCCTTGGGACTGTTTGTGATCCCGAAGCTGCAAGTGCGGTAGTTCAAAACGCTCCTTCTGTCGGAAAAAAAGAGGGAACAATTCTGGAAAACGTCAGAATAACTTTAATTATCAGTATCTTGCGAGAGTGTTTGGCTGGGGCGGTAGGATTCGAACCTACGGTGCGCGGTACCAAAAACCGGTGCCTTACCACTTGGCTACGCCCCAACACGGTGCCGCTAGATACGCGGAAGCCTGATCCTGTTCAACCCCTTCCGGCGCAAAAAAATCATTGTTGAAGACAACAGATTTCGTCCGTCAAAAAAGGGAAATCAAGCGATCAGGGGGTGGGCTTTGGCGAGCGCGTCAAAGGCAGCGAGTTCGTCGACAAGTCGGGCCATTTCGGCAAGGGGAATCATGTTGGGGCCATCCGAGGGGGCACGGTCCGGCGCTGCGTGCGTTTCCAGGAATACAGCTGCGATCCCAAGCGAAACAGCAGCGCGCGCCAAGACCGGCGCAAATTCTCGCTGGCCGCCCGAGGAACTGCCAAGCCCGCCCGGCAATTGGACAGCATGGGTCGCGTCCATCACGACCGGATAGCCCGTTTGCGCCATAATCTGCAGGCTGCGCATATCGGTGACCAAGGCATTATAGCCAAAGCTTGTTCCGCGCTCGGTCAGTAGTATCCGATGATTGCCCGTGCTTTCGATCTTGGCAGCGACTTGGGCCATGTCCCACGGCGCAAGGAACTGGCCTTTCTTGACGTTGACTGCGGCCCCTGTCTGCCCCGCCGCTAAAAGAAGATCGGTCTGTCGGCACAGAAAGGCCGGGATCTGAAGAACGTCAACGGCAGCGGCGGCCTCTCCGCACTGCTCGGGAAGATGCACATCCGTCAGCGTGGCGCAGCCGATATTGCGCCGAACCTGGTCGAGAATTGTGAGGCCGTCACGGATGCCGGGGCCGCGGGCCGAAGAGAGAGAGGTCCGGTTGGCTTTGTCAAAGCTGGCTTTGAAGACGAAGCCCAATCCGGCTTTGTCGCAGAGATCGCGCAGGTGCCCCGCAATGGCCTCGGCGTGGGTCAGGCTCTCAAGCTGGCAGGGGCCAGCGATCAAAGTGAGCGGCAAGGTGTTGCCGATCCTGATCTTGCCGACCTCGACCTCTCGGGTCACGACGAGACCTGTTCTCTCAGGATCGAGACCGTAAGCGAGATCATCAGATAGATTCCCGCGAAGATCAAAAGAGAGACGAGTGTATTCTCAAATGCTCGTGGATATGTGGCTTCGTCAGGTGCGACCGGCTCAACACCCATCGACAGATATCTGACCTGCCGGTCCGCCTCCTGCCGAGCCGACTCGCGCATGGCCAAGGCATTTTGGACCATTGTGATCTGGAACTGGTAGTTTTCTTCGGCTAGCCGCAGCTCAGTCGTCTTTGCGGCAAGGGTCGAGCCGTCATTGTTCTTCTCGGTCAACTGCCCCCGCAGATCTGCGATGAAGCTTGCGAGCCTTGCTATGTCCTGTTCGACGCCGTTCACCCGCGCCTGATTGGGTTCGGCGACAGACTTCAAGGTTGCGAGCTCAAGCTCCTTTTGCTGTTTGTCTGCCTCGAGGCCGCCAATTTGGCCCATTACGGCCGAGATCTCGCCTTGCGGATTCAGAACCTCGAGCTCGTTTTGAATGCGCAGAAGCTCCGCCAAGGACTCCTGGCGTCTTGCCTCGGCTTCTTGGTAGCTCTGCTCAGCGCTTGCGTTCTGGTCTGCCCGCAACCGCGCAGTCAACTGATCGACCTGCTCTTCAGCATAGCCGACCAGTGCTTCGGAAAAGGCCTGGCTCGTGGCAGGATCGGTGGCGATGACTTCCATCCGAATGATGCCTTCAGTGGGATCATAGGAAACCCGAACCCTCTTCGTGTAGGTTTTGAATGCCTGTTCGTTCGTGGCGTCCACATCAAGGCGCTGGATCGGGTCAATTTTCGGGTCGCTGAAATGGGCTTTGAACCCGTGGTCGTTATCGAGCCTTATCATCGCAGAGCGAGAAGCGAGATAGGATTGAACAGTAATACTATCCTGCTGGGTGGCCATCGATGTGCCTTGGAAAAGGCCACCCAAGCCGCCGCCGGACGACCCCCCTGACGAGGCCTGTTGGATAACGAATTCGGCCTTGGTCGCATACATCGGTGTCGCGATCCGATAGTAGTAATAGCCGGTCAGAAGTGTCGGGAGCAGCACAAAGACCGCGAGGCGCATGAACAGAAGGACGAGCTTCTGACGCCGGCGCCGGGCGATATCTTTCTGGATTTTCATTATTTCGCGGGCGCGCTCTTCGGAGGAAAGCATCGCCTGACTATTGGTCTTGCTGAGATGTGATGACTTGCTTGGAACCGTCTGGGGTAGAAGCGTCGGCCCGCTTTCACTCTTTGCCCCTGTAATCACCAATTCCAGGACGCCGGCCCTGTCGAAGGGGTCGATGCCGCGTTCGCGGAGACGGCGGACCGCATCGTAATCAGAGATAACGGCCAATCCATGCTTCTGTGCAATCCTGCGCGCCATGCGAAGTTGGCGACCGGTCAGGCCCTCTTGTCGGATAGCGTCGAGCACATTTTGGTCCGAAGGGGCCTCAATGGGTGCAACCGCTGTGCTTTCGCTATTGGATGCTTCGTTTGTCTCCGCTTCCGCATCATGCGACGTGGTATCGGGGCCCGGACCAGCTGATCCAAGTGACCCTCCGCGGCGGATGCGGAATTTCCTAGCTCTGGGTTTGGTAGTCATAAAGCTGCCTCGCCTCTTCCAGAGTATCAAACATTATCAATTGACCGTCGCGAAGCACTGCTGCCGATTTCGCGTATTTTTCCAGAGTCTCTGGCTGATGCGACACAATCACGATGGTGGTCTTATCAAGCCGTTCCTGCAAAAGCGATCCAGCCTTGCGATTGAATTCAGCGTCTGTGTTGGTCGGCATACCTTCGTCGATAAGATACATATCGAAGTCGAGGGCGAGCAGAAGGGCAAAGGAAAGCCGCCCCCTCATCCCGCTCGAATAGGTGCCGACCGGCATTTCCCAGTACTCGTCGATATCGCAAAGCCACCGGCAAAAGGCTTCGACATAGTCGGGGTCGAGCCCATAAAGCCGTGCGATATAACGGCTGTTTTCCAGCCCTGAATGCCGGGAAACGAGCCCGCCCATGAAGCCCAGCGGAAACGAAATCCGGCAGCCACGCCGGATCTCGCCTTCATCAGGCTTTTCTAATCCAGCCATCATCTTGACCAGGGTTGTCTTGCCTGTGCCGTTTGGCGCGAGAATGCCGAGCGACTGGCCGAGTTCGACGCGAAAAGACGCCCGGTCAAGGATGACTTTCCGCTGGACTCCGGTCCAGAAGGATTTGCTCACATTCCTGAATTCGAGCATCTGCCAACCAACGTGCCCACTGCTCGGGCTTTATCTATTCTTGTGCCGGGCAGTTAGCCACCGCAGCATCGCTTTGCGGCATTATGTGGGAAAGAGATTACGAAATACATAGAATTTTGCAGCCCTCGCGGGCTTGGCCTTGATAGGAGCCGGGGCGGGGCTATCCGTCTTGCTTGACGACCCCAGTCATCTTGCCGGCGATGACCGAAATGATTGCCGCGCCAAAGCTGAGCAGCGCTCCCATCTTGGCGGCATCCTGAACCGGGCCGCCGGGGAAGGCCACTGAAGCCACGAAAAGCGCAACCGTAAAGCCGATCGCCGCAACGCATCCAATGACGAATAGATCTATCATCCGCATCCCCTTGGGCAGGCCAAGTTTGAGAATCTGAGCCGCAAACCAGCCAAAGAGGAGGATGCCCACCGGCTTGCCGATCAAAAGACCCGCAAGAACAAGCCATGTCGGTTCGGAGATCGCCGAAAACTCTACCCCGGCGTTGAGGAGGCCGAAGAAGAACAGGACGATCTCGACCGGATGTTTCAGGATATGTTCGATGTGGTTCAAAAGGTCGGTCAGATACTGCTCGGCTTCCGAGAAGATGCCGAAGGCGCGGTCGGCGTGCGGGATGGTCACGACAATCGGCAGAAGGCCAAGCGCGGGGTGAATGCCGCTTTCCTGAAAGGCATACCAGCTGACGGCGCCGGCGATGGCATAGGGCCAGAAGCCGAGGGTGTTGCGGATCCAGGTCGAATTGGGGCGGGCTTCCTTGCCGCGATCCAGATACCGCGGCAGCCAGTTTGCAAGAATGAATACGGACAGAGCGGCGCCAAGTGAAACCAAAAGCCAAAGCGGGGCCAAAGCACCTGAAGGATAGAAGATCGCAAGGATGATCAGGCCGCCGGCATCGTCGGCGATGGCCAAAAGCAGAAGGAACCGCACAGCGGGGTGGCCCGCACCGAAAACAAGGCGGCCCACCAGATAGGAAAAGGCGATATCGGTCGCTGTCGGGATCGCCCAGCCGCGCGCCACAGCGTCATAAACATCAGAGCCAAGGAAAGCGGCAAGCCCGAGATAGACGGCGATCGGGCCGATCATGCCGCCGAGCGTGGCAACAAGCGGCGTGGCCGCTTTTTTGCCGCGCAGCGAGCCGTTCTTGAGGATGATCGCTTCCCAGACCTCCTTGGCCGCAATGGCGAAGAAGAAGGCCATGAGCACGTCGTTGATCAGATAGTGCAGGGTCAGGGTCCGGTATTCGACCTCGCCGTCCGGCCCATAGTGGGGGTGTCCGATGAACGAATGATCGAGAAGTGGATACTCAACAAAATGGTGGTAGCTGTCCGGGCTGACGTTTGCCCAGACCAGTGCGATGAGCGCGCCAAGGATGAGAAGTAGCGAATAGTTCGCCAGAAAGTTCCAGACGCGATACATTGGTTGCCTCATTTCTCCCGTTGAACTGCGGTTACCGCAAAGTTGCAGGCTGTGCAACGCGACCAAGTTCGTTGCGGGTTCGTAAAATCGCCGATCTGACGCACAAAAGGCCGCAGGAGCGAATGGGATTGAACCGATCGGGTATGGCGGTCATATGAGCGGCGAAAGGATCAACGATGAACCTGACAGATCTAGACCGAGCCCATGAAGCGATGGAGGCAGATCCTGCCGATGACCGGCTACGGCTTCAGTTCTTCGAAAGGCTGGCGGATAGCGAGCTGTTCCTGCTTCTCTCCGAAGAAGCCGATGGAGACAGCATCATGCCGGAGCTCTTCAATGTGGGCGATCAGCACTATGTTCTCGTCTTCGACACGGCTGATCGTCTTGCCGAGTTCGTAGGGAACGTCGCCCCCTTCGCCGCAACCTCGGGGCGCGGGCTTTGTGCGCTTCTTGCAGGGCAGGGTGCGGGCCTCGCGCTTAATCCCGATGTGGCGCCCTCCGCCATGCTGATCCCCTCCGATGCGGTCGATTGGCTGGCGCGGACGCTTGCGGAAGGGCCAGAAGAAACCTCGGGTCAGATCAGAGAGGTCGGCGCACCGCAGGATGTTCCGCAAGAACTTCTCCTCGGCCTTGACCGCAAACTTGCAACCGCTGGCGGCCTTGCGCGGGCGGCGTATCTCGTGTCCGTATCCTACGAAGACGGTGGCCGCGGGCATATGCTGGCCTTCCTCGACGCTATTGACGAGGCTCATCCGGCGCTTGCCTCGGCGGTCAGTGAAGCGCTGACCTTTTCCGGGATCGAGGCCGGCGCGCTGGATGTGAGTTTCGTCCGCGCACAGGATCCGATCGCGGCATCGCTGGCCAAATGGGGGTTGCGTTTCGATCTGCCCGAGCCAGTCCACATCGAGACAAACGCCCCGAAGGCGCCGGGAATGGATCCCGACAGCCCGCCCAAGCTGCGCTAATAGCCGCGCTTGCGGTCAACCAGATAGAGAAGCGGCTCACCCGCTTCGGAGCGGCGGATATTCTCGGCGATGACGTCGCAGGCCGAAGAGGGCCGCGTGAAGGCCGCGATGTGCGGGGTCACTGTGACCCTGGGGTTGGACCAGTAGGGGTGATCCTTCGGCAAGGGCTCGGCGCGGAACACATCGAGGGTTGCCCCGCCGATCTGGCCGGCCTCGATCGCGGCTAGTAGGGCCTGATCGTCGATCAGCGTCCCACGCCCCGGATTGACGATGAAGGCATCTTTCGCCGGGAGGGCAAGGGTCTTGGCATTGAGGATATTCTCGGTCTCGGCCGTCGCGGGGAGGAGAAGAACAATTCCTCTGGTCCCGCTCAGCGCGGCGATGAGCCCGCCATCACCGTGATAGCAGTCGATCCCCGCCGCCTCGCGCTTGGTGCGCGACCAGCCACGCACCGGAAACCCGAGGGACGAAAGGGCAAGGCCCGCTGCCCGTCCAAGCTCGCCGAGGCCGAGCATGGTAATTGGGCTGTCCTGCGCCACTGGAGGCATCTCGCCTTGTTGCCACACTCCGTCCTGTCCGCGCAGGTAGCGGTCCATCCCGAGGTGATGCCGCAGAACCTGCGCTACGACATATTCCATCATCCCCTGCGCCATCGACGGATCGACCATGCGAGCAAGGGGTTGGGTCAGGCTCTGGTTGCCGACGATGCGCTCGACCCCGGCCCAGAGGCTCAGGACCGCCTTGCAGTTTACATAGGGTGAGAAATCCTGAAGCGGGCCGCTTGGCGCATAGACGATATAGCTCACGTCTTCCGGTGCGTGGTTGCGGGCGAGGTCGACCGTCAGCCCGGCTTTATCGAAAGCGATAATCAGCGCGGCCTTGTAGGTGCGCCAATCGGCGTCGGATGCGGCGAAAAGGGCTTTGATCATGGCTGGCCTATCTTGGTCGGTGGACATGGGCACTTTGCACGAGGCCGAAGGCGGCAAGCAAGACGAGCATGGCCGAGCCGCCATAACTCACGAGTGGCAAAGGCACGCCAACAACCGGCAGGAGGCCCATGACCATAGCCATGTTGACGGCAAAGAAGAGGAAGAAGGTCATGGCGATGCCGAGGGTCAGAAGGCTCGAAAATCGGTCGCGGCTTTGAAGGGCCGAGATCACGCAAAAGACGATGATCAGGGCATAGAGCAGGAGAAGTGCGGAGGCGCCGATATAGCCGAACTCTTCTGCGAGAGTGGTGAAGATAAAGTCGGTGTGCTTCTCAGGCAGGAAATTCAGGCGCGTCTGGGTTCCTTGCATGAACCCCTTGCCGGTCCAGCCGCCCGAACCAAGCGCGATCTTGGCCTGCGTGATGTGATAGCCGGCGCCGAGGGGATCGTTCGAGGGATCAAGGAATGTGTCGATCCGCCGGTATTGGTAATCCTTCAGTAGCTGCCAGCTCGTCCCGCGACTTTGGAAAACAGCGACCACCGCGCCGATCCCGGCGAGAATCACACTGCCGAAATAGGCCCAGTGCACGCCGGCCGCAAACATCACTGCGCCGCCGCCCGCAAGGAGCAGGATTGCGGTGCCGAGGTCGGGCTGTTTGAGAACTAGAAGGGTCGGCAATAAGATCAAAAGAACCGGAAGGATGACCCAAAGCGGCCGCGACGTTCGGCTTGGAGCCAGCCAATCATAGTAGGCGGCAAGGACCATTACCGAAGCGATCTTCATCAGCTCCGAGGGCTGAAGCCGCATGAACCCGAGGTCGATCCAGCGCTGCGCGCCCATGCCGACCGAGCCGAAGAACTCGACATAGAGAAGCAGGACCAGCGAGACAGCGTAGGCCATCGCCGACATATTGCGCCAGAACCAGATCGGGACCATCGCGATCACGAACATCGCCGCCATGCCAACGCCAAAACGTTTGACTTGCGGTTCCATCCACGGAGAGGCCGATCCGCCGGCAACGGAATAGAGCATCAAGAAGCCAATTCCGGCAACAGCAGTCAGCAGAAGGACAATTGGCCAGTTGAGATAGAGCGGCTTGCGAAGGCCAGACGGGACATATTTGGCGTTATACTCAAGGTAACTCATGCCGCCCCCCTCATGCCCTTCCGCTCGTGCTGCTACCGGGCGCGACGCGCTCCTTGATCCGCTGCTGTTGCGCCTCGATCTGGCTGCGAAGATTGGCGGGATAGGCGCTTAAGGGCGGTGGGCCGTCGAACATCGCTTGCAAGAGCACGTCACGAGCGATCGGGGCGGCCGCCGCTGATCCGCCGCCGCCGTGCTCAACGACGACAGAAATTGCATACCGCGGAGCCTCGACTGGCGCATAGCCGACGAAAAGCGCGTGGTCCCGCCGCTCCCACGGAAGATCCTCATTGCGGGTGATGCCAGCTTCGCGCTCTTCTTGTGTAATCCGCCGGACCTGACTTGTGCCCGTCTTTCCTGCCAGTCTCAGATCGTCAGACACAATACGAGATCCATAGGCCGTACCCCGCGTATGATTGGAAACGGCATCGAGCGCCGCGCGCAGTCGCCTGAGGATGTTTTCGTTAAGGCCAAGCGTCGCGTCGCTCATCGACGGTTGTTCAATCCCGTCGATAGCGCGGACCAGGCGCGGGGTGATCTGTCGCCCGGTCGCGACCCGCGCGGCCATCACAGCAAGCTGAAGCGGGGAGGCCAGAACAAAGCCCTGTCCGATCGAGGCATTGACCGTGTCGCCGATCCGCCATTCCTCGCCCCTGACCTTGAGTTTCCAGTCGCGCGTCGGAGCCAGCCCCTCTGCCACAGCCGAAAGCGGCAGATCGTAGCGCTGGCCTAGGCCGAGCCGGACGGCCATCTCGGAAATGAGGTCGATCCCGACCCTCTGACAAACCTCGTAGTAGTAGCAGTCGCAGCTCTGCTTGAGGCTTTCGTGCAGGTTGATGTTGCCATGACCTGTCGGCTTCCAGCAGTGAAATCTGTTGCCCGAGACCTCTACAAAGCCACGGCAATAGATCGTCTCTTCAGGATCGAGGACGCCAGCCTCGATCGCGGCCAATGCCGTGGCGAGTTTGAAGGTTGAACCCGGCGGATAGGTGCCCTGAATTGCCTTTGCGGCAAGGGGCCTGTAGGGGTTTTCGTTTAGCTCTGTCCAGTTACTGGTCGAAATGCCGCGCACAAAAAGATTGGGGTCGAACGAAGGGGCTGAGGCAATCGCCCGCAGATCTCCGTTTTCAAGGTCGATGACGACAACACCCGCGGATTCACCTTCGAGACGGGCTTCAACATAGCTTTGCAGTGCTGCGTCGAGTGTGAGCTGGACATCGCTGCCCGGCATACCTTCGACCCGGTCGATCTCACGCATGACCCGACCAAGGGCGTTGACCTCGATGCGCCGTGTTCCGGCGCTCCCGCGAAGGGTCTTTTCGAGCTTGTTTTCGACCCCGGTTTTGCCGATCTGGAATTTGGGGATCTGCAGCAGCGGATCCTGATCATCGATCCGGCTCAGATCGAAATCGCTGACCGGCCCGACATATCCAACCACATGGGCGGTATCCGACCCGAGGGGATAGGCGCGGCTAAGGCCCACTTCGGCCTGAACGCCCGGCAAGGCCGGCGCGTTGATGTTGACGCGCGCCATTTCTTCCCATGTAAGGCGCTCCGCGATAGTCACCGGGACAAAAGGCGAATGCCGCATCATGTCCTCGATGGCCCGCTCGATGTCTTCGTCAGACAGCGGGATGAGGCGCCGCAGCCGCTCGAGAACTTCTCTGATATCGCCGGCGTCCTCGCGAACCATGACAACGCGGTAGTTCTGTTCATTAACGGCGAGCGGGATGCCGTTGCGATCGAAGACAAGTCCGCGTGATGGCGCGAGGAGGCGCAGGTTGATCCGGTTTTCGTCGGCAAGAAGGCGGTATTGCTCGGCCTCTTCCACCTGCATTGACCGCATCCGTGCTGCAAGGACACCCATAAAGCCGAACTGGGCGGCGCCAAGAACAAGAGCGCGCCGGCTGATTCCGCGCAGGCTCTCGCCGCTATCGCGGGTTGGCCGCCTCATACCGGCCTCCCGAAGGCGTCAACCTCGCCAAGCGCTGGCCTCCGTATGCCGAACGCGAGGAACGAGAAGAGGACCGCGACCGGATATGTCAGGACGGTCATCATCATCTGAAACATACCAAGCGCGAGAGGGGTTTGATCCGTCGCGGTCACGGCAAGAATTGCCCGGTTGGCCAGTGTTATCGCAACGATGATCAATGCGACGGTGATCCATTCGAAGGGGAAACTGCCCGAGCGAAGCGTTTCCGAACGGGACCGAAGAAACTCAGTCGCCACGAGGATCACGAACGCAAGTAGCCCCGGGGGCCGCAGGAACAGCAGATCGGCCAGAAGAAAGACAGAAACAATCGACAGCACGGGGACTAGATCGGGCCTGCGGGCAACCCATGCCAAAGTGATCGCCAGCATCATGTCGGGCGGCGCCCAAGACCGGGGGATCGTCTGTAGCGGCAGAAGCTGTAGAAAGATGAGGCCGAGTGCCAGCACGACAAACCAGAAGCGACCAAACCAGCGTTGTGCGACCGGACTATCAGCCATTCCCGCCCCCGTCTTGCTCGGCAGGGCTTTGCGGCGAAGTGAACGGAGTTAGTAGCCCGCCCTGATCGCTGATCGCTTCGCGCGGCTGGTTGCGCAAGACCCGAAGGAATTCCAGCCGTTCGTAGTCGGCAGCAAGACGAACGCGCAGGCGTCTGTCAGGACCAAGAACAACCTGGCCCACCAAAAGATCGGCAGGAAAGACCCCGCCATCACTTACCGAGATCACACGATCACCCGGTCGAACAAGATCGGGATCCTCGAGAAAGTCGATCAGTGGATCGAGCGCATTGTCGCCGGCAAGGATCGCGTGTCGCCCCGAGGGCTGAACGAGAATCGGGACTCGGCTTGAGGTGTCGGTCAGAAGAATAACGCGCGAGGTTTCCTGTCCGACGCCCGCGATCCTTCCGACAAGGCCAATCCCGTCCATCACGGGCCAGCCGTCAATTATCCCGTCGCGAGAGCCGATGTTGAGAAGGACAGACTGCCGGAAAGGAGAGCCGCTGTCTGTAAGAACCACCCCAGTCACATATGTTAGCTGAGGATCAAGCCTGACGTTGTTAAGGTCTCGCAGCTTTGCATTTTCCTGCTCAAGCTGAAGGGCCGCCTCTTTCCAGGCCTTCATTTGTTGCAGTTCGCGCCTAAGGTCCGCGTTTTGCTGAGCAAGGCCCTGATAGCTCTGGAAATCGGCGACAAGGTTGATGAGCCCGGTCACGGGGGCAAGGGCCCAATCCATGTTGGGCACCACTCTGTCGATCACCGCGGCGCGGAATCGCTCCACCCGCGGGCTGTCGATCCGCCAGACAATGAATGTCCCCGCAAGAACGAGCAGAAGCACACCGATCAGCAACCGGCGGATCGGGCCGACATAATCTTCGTCGGTCTGTCTGTCGCGTGCCAAGGCTCGGGCACCCCCTGCAAGGGTTGGCGGCTGCCGGCGTATAAGGCCGGATCAGCTATCGTAATCGATAATGTGGCGGAGCTGCTTTTCGTATTCCAGCGCGCGGCCCGTTCCGAGGGCGACGCAATTGAGCGACTCGTCGGCCACCGAGATTGCAAGACCGGTCTGCTCGCGCAGCGCCAGATCGAGATCGCCCAGGAGCGCGCCGCCGCCGGTCAGCATCACGCCGCG
>Ga0208444_1000072_pt1 | contig 32729 bp, 46 predicted proteins | sample Colrivmeta1555A3_FD_187664 | JGI IMG/M metagenome (GOLD analysis project Ga0208444, IMG submission 187664) | Estuarine microbial communities from the Columbia River estuary - metaG 1555A-3 (SPAdes) (version 2) | ecosystem: Environmental > Aquatic > Marine > Intertidal zone > Estuary | place...
CCTGAAGTACCACTTGAACCATTTGCACCTGAAGTACCTGAAGTACCACTTGAACCATTTGCACCTGAAGTACCTGAAGTACCACTTGAACCATTTGCACCAGAAGTACCTGAAGTACCACTTGAACCATTTGCACCAGAAGTACCTGAAGTACCCGAAGAGCCATTTGCACCTGAAGTACCTGAAGTACCACTTGAACCATTTGCACCAGAAGTACCTGATGTACCTGAGTTACCTGAAGTACCTGATGTACCACTTGAACCATTTGCACCAGAAGTACCTGATGTACCATTCACACCAGAAGTACCTGATGTACCTGAGTTACCTGAAGTACCTGATGTGCCACTTGAACCATTTGCACCTGAAGTACCTGATGTGCCTGAGTTTCCAGATGTACCTGAAGTACCATTTACACCTGAAGTACCAGAAGTACCACTTGAACCATTTGCACCCGAAGTACCTGAAGTACCTGAGTTACCAGATGTACCTGAAGTACCACTTGAACCATTTGCGCCTGAAGTACCAGAAGTACCTGAGTTACCTGAAGTACCAGAAGTACCATTCAAACCAGAAGTACCAGAAGTACCACTTGAACCATTTGCACCCGAAGTACCTGAAGTACCTGAGTTTCCAGATGTACCAGAAGTACCTGAGTTACCTGAAGTACCAGAAGTACCTGAGTTTCCAGATGTACCAGAAGTACCATTTACACCAGAAGTACCAGAAGTACCCGAAGAACCATTTGCACCTGAAGTACCTGAAGTACCAGAGTTACCTGAAGTACCAGAAGTACCTGAGTTACCTGAAGTACCAGAAGTACCTGAGTTACCTGAAGTACCAGAAGTACCATTAGCACCATTCACGCCCGAAGTACCCGAAGTACCTGATGTACCAGAAGTACCATTAGCACCATTCACGCCCGAAGTACCCGAAGTACCTGATGTACCAGAAGTACCATTAGCACCATTCACGCCCGAAGTACCCGAAGTACCTGAAGTACCAGAAGTACCAGAAGTACCATTAGCACCATTCACACCTGAAGTACCTGAAGTACCATTAGCGCCATTCACACCCGAAGTACCTGATGTACCAGAAGTACCATTAGCACCATTTACACCTGATGTACCTGAAGTACCATTAGCACCATTCACACCAGAAGTACCAGAAGTACCAGAAGTACCAGAAGTACCCGATGTACCATTAGCACCATTAACACCCGAAGTACCAGATGTACCTGAAGTACCATTAGCGCCATTCACACCTGAAGTACCATTAACACCTGATGTACCAGAAGTACCTGATGTACCTGAGTTTCCTGAAGTACCAGATGTACCTGAAGTACCATTAGCACCTGAAGTGCCCGAAGTACCATTATCGCCATTTACACCTGATGTACCAGAAGTACCTGAAGTACCAGATGTACCTGAAGTACCATTAGCGCCATTCACACCTGAAGAACCAGATGTACCTGAAGTACCAGATGTACCTGAAGTACCATTAGCGCCATTCACACCTGAAGTACCAGATGTACCTGAAGTACCTGAAGTACCAGATTCAGCACCGAGTGTTGTAATTACGTATGAATAATATGATGTACCTTCAGTAATAAAAGAAACATCATGTGTTGTTGAATCATTATTCGTTACAACCACTCTAACGATCATTCTATCAGAAGGGTTGATGTAAAGTGTTGGAATAACAAAATCAATATTGTTTTCATATGGTATACCCACACCATTCCAACCAATAGTTTCAGCATTACTTTGAATTGGTGAACCATAACCAACACCCGCTGAATTTGCAAGTTCAAGTTCTACCTTAACATCAATATGATCATTTGATGCTGGTTTTAACATATGTAGATGGAATCTTTGTACTCCACCTGAAATAACACCTGTATTTAATTGTGGTGAGATATAATCAGCTAGGATATGATCTATTTGATTACCTGCAAGTGTATATGTAACTGTCTGTTGTGCAGCAGCTGTGATAGTTTTAGAAATGTCTTGGTAACCTGTAATACCAGAAGCAACTGATTCATTAAAATAATAAACTTGACCGATTGAGATACCATTTGAACCAGATGTACCAGAAGTACCTGAAGTGCCTGAAGAACCATCAGTACCTGAAGTGCCTGAAACACCAGATGTACCACTTGTGCCCGACGCCCCACTTGTACCAGATGTACCATCATTACCAGAAGTACCTGATGTACCTGAAGAACCTGAAGAACCATCAGTACCCGATGAACCTGAAGAACCATCTGTACCATCAGTACCCGAAGTACCAGAAGTACCAGATGTACCTGAAGTACCTGAAACACCAGAAGTACCTGATGTACCTGAAGAACCATCCGTACCATCAGTACCATCAGTACCATCAGTACCCGATGAACCTGAAGAACCATCCGTACCATCAGTACCCGAAGTGCCCGAAGTACCAGATGTACCTGAAATACCTGAAGTACCAGATGTACCTGAAACACCAGATGTACCTGAAGTACCTGATGAACCTGACGAACCATCTGTACCATCAGTACCCGATGAACCCGATGAACCATCCGTACCATCAGTACCCGAAGAACCTGAAGAACCGTCAGTACCTGATGAACCATTTGTACCAGAAGTACCATCTGTACCTGATGAGCCAGAAGAACCGTCTGTACCGTCTGTACCTGATGAACCGTCTGTACCATCTGTACCCGATGAACCATCCGTACCATCAGTACCCGAAGAACCTGAAGAACCGTCAGTACCTGATGAACCATTTGTACCAGAAGTACCTGCCGTACCTGATGAACCTGAAGAACCTGAAGAACCGTCCGTACCATCTGTACCTGATGAACCGTCTGTACCATCTGTACCTGATGAACCATCCGTACCATCAGTACCCGAAGAACCTGAAGAACCGTCAGTGCCTGATGAACCATTTGTACCAGAAGTACCATCTGTGCCTGATGAGCCAGAAGAACCGTCTGTACCATCTGTACCCGATGAACCAGAAGAACCCGAAGAACCGCCTGTACCAGAAGAACCAGAAGAACCAGAAGAACCATCCGTGCCATCAGTGCCCGATGAACCAGAAGAACCAGAAGAACCATCCGTGCCATCAGTGCCCGATGAACCAGAAGAACCAGAAGAACCATCCGTGCCATCCGTACCCGATGAACCCGAAGAACCGTCTGTGCCGTCAGTACCTGATGAACCTGACGAACCGTCTGTGCCGTCAGTACCTGATGAACCTGAAGAACCATCTGTACCATCAGTACCTGATGAACCGGAAGTACCACTTATACCAGAAGTACCTGAAGAACCACTTGAACCAGAAGAACCATTTGTACCATCTGTACCTGAAGAACCATCTGTACCATCTGTACCTGAAGAACCACTCGAACCATCGGTACCGTCAGTACCCGATGAACCTGAAGAACCGTCAGTGCCTGATGAGCCATTTGTACCCGATGAGCCATTTGTACCCGATGAACCATTAGTACCATCTGTACCTGAAGAACCATCTGTACCGTCTGTGCCTGAAGTACCATCAGTACCAGAAGTACCGTCAGTACCAGAAGAACCATTTGTTCCAGATGTACCCGAAGTACCAGATGTACCAGATGTACCGTTGATGCCTGATGTACCATCACCGGCTTGAATATCTTCGGTGACCCAAACCCAATTACCGGATTCTAATGGCACCTCTTTAAGTACTAGGGCTTTACCAAGATCATCGGCTGTAATTTCACCATCAACACCAGAGCCCATAATAGGATATTCATCCAAAATATTATGGATGAGTCTTAGGTTATAGTCCATCTCGTCATGAGATAGCGGTCTCTTTAACTTCTTTCTAAATAATGGAAGTTTTGAACCATTTGGCCCGTCATTGATGCCCGAGATATCTTCAAACATGGTTATAATCTGGCGTATTTTTTATATTCTTGTTCTATTTTCAAATAGCCACCATCATCAATAATATCATTGATGTATACACATTCAACATAAGATGGAGTATTTGGTGAAATATAATTATCAAAATTAATATATCTCACAACATTATTAATGTATGTATTAAGGTCATTTAATCTCTTCTTAGAGATATCAAATAATGTACCTTTTGTAATGACTAGTTGCTTTTTATTTTGTACTTGGATACCGTTGTCTTTATCAACCCAAAACTTTACAAGATTAAACGGGTACCATGTACATATTTCACTTTCATCTGTAAGTGGAACTGCTGGGTATTGGCTATTGATAAAAAACTTAAGTGAATTTAAATTATCAAATACTGGTGGTGAAATTACCTTATTGTCTATTTTATATTCTAAAACAATATCACGTACTCTTCCCTCATTTGTTTCCAATTGAAGAAGAGTATTATAAATAGCACCTAATGTAATTCTTTCAATAATCATTATTTTCTAAATACAAATTCAGAAAGAACCCAAGCGATGATGGCACCCGCAGATGTTAGGATACCAACGCCAACCTTTTGAAGATTTGCTTTCCAACGCATAAGTGCTTTGTGTTCTTCAATTAGCTTTGCGTTCTCCATTTTCGTTTCTTCCATATCTATACGAAAATCCGTATTCTTTCTAGTCTCAACAATAACACCGTCGTATGGATTAAGTAATTGACGCTTAAGCTCAGAAATATCCTGGCGCATTTCTTTTTGACCTTCCATCATTTGACGAATGGCAGCTTCCATTTGCACATAATTTGGATCTTCAAGCTTTTGTTTGAACGAATTAAAAGCATTTAAAAGGTCTAAAACGAGCTCTCTATTGCCTTTTTCAGAATTTAGATTATCCATTGATTTAAGGTTTGGGGTCTTTTTCTTTTATATATCAAAATAAAAAAGGTGGCATATGCCACCTCTACTAATCATTTGAGTTTATTTTCAAGATCTTTTCTTAAATCTAATCTCAATACATTCTAAAATAACCTTAACCAATTCACCCGTTGGATTATGTGCAGGTTTTAACCATTTCACCCCTCTTTTTGGGTAAAAATCGTATTGCTCCCAACGTGCCATTAGTCCCTACCTTGTACTAGATCACAAAAAACTTCGTGTTCTGTAATATTAATTTGAATATCGTATTCCATTTCCAATTAATCTAATGGTCCATATTTACCAGATGCCATATCCTTACCAAATTGATTTGACTTCTTAGTTCTGAACTGAATATACGCAGGATCTTGCATATGGTTTTTACCAGCAACACCAAAGTATGACATCAATTCAAATTTAACAATTTCATCACCTTGATCTTTGAACATTTTAACAACGTCTTTTACAATCTTAGCAATCTTATTCTTTTTAGAAGCATTGATAGGTCCTTTAAATTCTTCCATTGCAGGATAAGCAATAGAAGCATTTGACTGTACTTTAACAGATGATAGAGTTTCAGGCATATCCTTAATCATATTAAGGAAATCCTTCTCATTATCCGCAGAGCCAGCCCACGATGAAACAACATCATTGCCATTCATCTTTGTAGATGAATATTCAACACGTTCATTTACATGTGATTCAAATGTTTTAATATACTTCATGCTTTATATATTACTTAAATAATTCTTTAAGCCCCTCTTTCTCAATAACTTTTTTAAGTCTTTCAACATAAGAACTATCCTCAGCATATGAAGCTCCCAAATAAGTAAAATAATCAGATTCAGTATGGATACCGTTCAAGTAGCGACACTGATAGAACGCATAATCATAGACTGATTCTCTCCAATGGTTGTAATAAGCATGATTACGATTTGTGCCCTCTGCCGTTGTAATACGGCGTTGAGCTTCTTTCATGCCAAATAAATTGTGGTTCTCTAAAAAGATTCCACTCTTCCAATGACCGGTTTCTTGAATAGATTGTGCCATGACAATGTATGGGAACTTAACATTAAGGTCCTTCAACATTTCAACTAGCTTTTGTTTTTCAAATTCATCGGTCTTCTTAATAACGATGGCTTTTTCAACATCGCTAAGGTTTTCAAACCCATGCGTTACTCCGGTGTAATAAGCAACTGTTGAAGCAACTGCACCAACGGCTAAAACGCCACCAGCCACTTTAAGAATGCTCATTTTTTTATGTATGAGATTCTTTTTATCGTAAATATAAAGCATATAAACGGTATTAGTTAAACATTATACGTGAAAACTTAGAAAAGTTTACACGCCAAGATTAAACATCTTGTTTAAGGAATCACTAAAATCAACCCCAGCGAGTACCTGAGGTTCTTGCGCCTGAATTTGATAGTCGTGGTATTCATACCTATAAATATTATCCGACTGCTCGTCCAATAAAGTTTGGAACAACCTGGTTAATTGTGCCTTATCAGCATAAGAAATGTCATCATAGTCAACATCCTCAAGCTGAAAAACAGTTTCACCCTTTAGTCGCATAACCTCACGACCTTCATACCATGCTTTGTTTTCCCAAACATAAGCAATAATGTTTACTTTAACTTTCATATCTTAACGTTCTAAAATTACAATTGATCCAAATTCACGATCGAAAACTTGAATTAAGTTCTCGTAATCACCACTCGTCATTTCATCAAGAATGGCTTGAGTGTTTTCTTTTGTCATATCTAATTGCTTGCAAAAGTTTTCTGCAATTCCAAGTAGATAGAAGGCATTACCTTGAGGTCCAGTGAGGTCAATCACGATACCGCGGGTTGGTTGCTTTTCTCTAATCATCTTATTATCTCTCATTGATTACATAGTAAATATAGCAAAAAAGATTGACATAAAAAAATTATTGGGCAACTTTTTTCAATTATTTTAGAAATATTTTAAGCTTGAGTGTGGTTGTACCCGGGATAATGCGGTGGTACAAACCCTTTGGTATATTAATATCAATACCGGTCAATAAGGGAATAGGAAACTCATTGTCATATTGAAAGTTCCAATCAGAATCTTCAAGTACTTCAATGGTTCTGTCTTCTTCATCAAAATGCCATTTGAATAGGTGTGCTGGATAACCAGGTTTGAATTCCCTGATTACATATCCGTCAAATTTGGTCTGTGTGAAGGGAAGTGTTTGGTCATCCATCTGATGAACCATTTCCTCATGTGTCATTTCATTGCAATCGCAATCATCTACCATGGAGCGTCAGATTTAAGACCTAACTGCTTACCAAACAAAGTTGGTGCATAACAAGCCCAAAATCCAGCTGTGTCAGGGTCTTTTTTACCCGCTGATTCACATTGCTGTCTTGCCCAAAAACTTGCAGCTGCTGCTGGGTCACCGTTCTTAATACTCAAGCCAGTTGAATCACCCCATTCGATTTTCTTAGCAACAATTCTACCTTCTTCGTCAGTCTTTCCTGAATCACGGTAAACAACAAACTTCTTACCACCACCTCTTGCCGGTGTATCAAGCTCAACTTCTCTACCGTCATAAACAGCTTTCTTACCTACATTCAGGTTTTTAGCCATCCAACCAGAAGGACCTTTAAGAATGATATTGTCTTTCTCCCAGTATTCTTTAACTTCTTCGAATAGTTGTGTATAAGCTTCACTGCCTAATCTAAAGAATGAATTAGTCAAGTCCAAACCTTCTTCAATATGGGCTTTTAACGCTGGAGAAACGCTATCAAATGCTTCAAATGTCTTGATAAACTTCATAAGTTATATATTCTTCTCATTATATTGGTAATCAAGGGGCTTGTTTCAATAAAAAAGGGGACCAAAGTCCCCTTCTGCGTTTTAAGCTGGCCCACCGACACCGAAATGCGCCCAATCCATGTATTCAAAGATATGATCTTCTACAATATTCATGGCAATTTCTGCCATTTCAAGCGTATAGAAGTCAACTTCAAATACTGGGGCTAGACTAATTTCAGTAGCTGGTGAGACCACTGAAATGTAATCAGCCATAACACTAAGATTTTTTGTTTTAGGAATTATTTCCCTACTCTATATATAATATAATAGTGCTTTTGTTTGTAAATTTTTGAAACTATTTTCAAATATTTTCACGAACTCGAACAGATGCCGACGAAACATTGAAAACAGAACCAACCGCAGCTTTCAAATCCTTCAACTGAGTACCCTCAATGCGGCGAATCTTCTGTGAAATATTCATTCCACTTTTACGGAATACAATAAAGCTAATACCTTCATATTTTGCTTCAACCTTGTCAAGGTCCTTATTGATATCTTCAATGATAGCAGAGACACCTTCACGGATATAACGTGATTTAACAAGCATTCTACGCAATACCATTGGATTGCTCAAATCAGTTTCATCAATTGGTTCAATGATTTGAATATTGCCCGCAGCGATTTCTTCTGGTGTTGCTACTTTGATCTTAAATGAAATATTTGGATTACCAGGTGCTGATGAACCAAATGTTATAATGTCGTAATCAGATTTGAACTCATTTACATAAAGATTCAAATAATGAATGGCATCAAATATCATACACATCTTTTTCTTACCAATTTCGCCACGGGCAAAATCAGCAGACATTCCGTATTTGGCGCTGTTTGCTTTGATCTTATCAATTAGTCGAAGTGCCTTTGTCAAATGTGGATTCTCCTTAATACTAAGTTCAGTTAGCTCATCGGCTAAATCAACAGCATGTGTCAAATGCTTCATAAAAGAGAAGTTTGACATAGCACCTGCATTACCAAGTCTCCATACGCCTTCGTATTTACCAAGTTGAAGTTTCTTGGTCTTGTAATGTGGAAAGAAGTTGTATGCTTTTGCTTCGTATTGCATACCATTTAATAATACGTCAAATGATTCGCCACCTCCGGAGATAACAGCGCCTTTGACTAACCAAGCAATCCAAACCTCACCCATACCCAAACCTTTGGGTTGAATGATAAAAACATCTCGAGAGAATTCATTCTCCATCTCAAGATGATAGTTTGCTTGAAGTTCTTCAATAGAGTCATATGTGCCAAGGCGCGCCACGAAGTATTCTTCAATGCCTTCATTCTTAGCCAAAAACTTGAGGACCTCTTTCTTTGCGTCTAGAGGAATCCTACTTAATAACTCGTCGATTGGTTTTTCAATCACTAAGTCCATATATTAAATGTATTGACGGGTCAAATAGCCGTAAGATTGGTATTCGCTGTCTTCATTATTCAAGAACATATAACCATTATATGCCCCCGCTTCATGAAGTACCTTTTCAATCATTACACAGATTCCATCTTTGAAATCACGTGTGATGTGTTCAATCTCACCTTCAGGTGTACTCAAAATAGAATTGGCCCAGCGCTTTAACTCTTGAACCTCAACTGTCTTTCTAGCTTTTGCCATAGTGCTTTCGATTAATTACATAGTAAATATAAGCAAAAAAGTCGACATAAAAAAATATTACGCCGACTTTTTTAAGATTTTCTTAAAATATTTTACTTCATCTTAAATCCAAGCTTACCATTTGATGGATTGTATACCGATTGGTTAGGTGCCGTGAATTCAAACTTGGCCTTTGGATTTGTAAATGCTCTCATCTTGAATTCCATCGCATCCTTCTTAAGGATAAAGTCAAGATATAACTGTTTAACCTCAACCTTACGCATAATAGCATTTAGAGCATTGATATACTTTTCAGAACCAACAGCACCATTTAACAAATCAACCACGTGGTAGCTTAGTGGACCCGTATAGATACCGTGCCATGATTTATCACTCTTGAAACGTCTCCAATCAATAGTACCGCCTGGTTGTCTATTCATTACAGCGTAATAGTCATGAAGTTCTTCCATTGGTTTACCACCTCTTGATTGCATATCAATAGCAGCAGATTGTAGCATATCAACTGTGAGCTGACCTGGTTGAACACCTAGCATTTCAGCTAACTTAAGAACACCTGGTGCATTTAGCAGTTTGCCAATCTCAAGATAAGATTCAGCAACACCGTATTGTTTTAGAATGTTGAACATTTTATTTAGTTCAATCTCATCGTCAGTTGTTAGCTGATCTTCTTTTAGGTTATTGATAACACCCGTAAGTGTTGGTGCAGCACCTTTTTTGTATTTTGATGAAACACCATAACCATCCATGTAAAAATCAATGATTGGATTATTACCAGAAGGGAAAAGAACACCCTCTTCATAACCACTAATGCCCATCAAATAGATACCACCGAGTACTTCACCAAAGTCCTTACCGATGATAGCAACATCCGCTGGACCCATAGCATTCATAGCTTCTGCCAATTCATTGTTAAGACTGATGACATCATCGATATCTGCAATTTCGATTGGACTATTGAATCTATGCTTACTTGAATGTCCAGCAACTGCATCTACAAGACCCATAAGCGGCATTGCAATTGCCGGTTTTTGTCCATATTGTCTTTCAATTGCTGATTTAGCATCGCTGACAAGCGCTTGTGGTGTATAAGCCACATCTTCTTTAAGTCTTAGACCTGTTGGTGTAAGTGCCTTTGGAGACACAGAACCTTCCGCAACTTGATTGTTTGAAAAGACAACGCTAGTACCACTTTTAGCTTGTGTACGCTTGTCAAGTTCTACGTTCTTATTGAATGTAGCAATGTATGTAAAGAATTGTCCTGAACGTGCACCATTCTTAAAGTCACCTGGTTCAACAATCTTTAGTTCGTAATCATCTTCAAATGCAACTTGAGAAATAATCTGTTTGATGGCTTCAATAGATGCATCAATACTTGAACCTAATGAAAATCTAAGGTGATAACCTCTTTTTGAATTGGCATCGCCCTGGTAGTTCTTTTTAGTCAAGTCTCTGAAATACATTGTAACTGACTTGTCATCAGAAAGCATCTTACTTTCATAAAGCCATGCGTATTCAAACTTTGCTCTAATATCTCCGAATGTACCCATTACTTATTCTCGATCTTTTTGAATATCTTTTTATCTGCTTTATATACCGTGATTTCTACGTCTGGATATTCAGGTTGAAGGTCTTTAACAAGAAAAAGGTTTTGATTGTCATCATCAAAGAACTGAATCTTTTTATAGCCCTTTTCAATAATCTCTTTAAATGCTTGTTGCTTCTTCTCAGCAACAGAACCTGTAAAGTTATGGATTGGATCGTTAATAGCAAAGATAAGGTCTCTTGTGATATGGAAACCAACGTGTTCTTTCATCCATTTATAAATCATTTCACGGTCATCTCTTGCCGTAACAATACCAACTGCTCTTTTGATTTTATATGCATCGGCAAGAATCTTCAGATAGTAATGGATAAGCTGACCTGCTTTCATAATCTCTAAAGATTTGAAATCATCAAAGTCTAATTGATGGTCTGGATGCTTTTCATACTCATTGAATTCCTCTGGAGTCAATTCATGGCAATCACCCGTTACAATATTACATACCTTGATCTTTGCATCAGTAATAACTAATGTATCATCAAGGTCGAATACTGTAATCGACGTTTCACTAAAAGGTTTCTTCTTTTCCAAAAGGAAGTCATTGTATGTTTTAAGCATGATTATATTTAAATGCCCTTCTTCGTTTTATAATCTACTTCGTCTGTTAGTTTAGTTACATAGATTTCTACTGTTGTATCACTCCATTTCACACCTCCAGCAATTTTAATGCCAGCACTCTGGTGCCATCCTGTAAACTTGTCATGTGGATATGTGTCAATGGCTTCTACTTCTTTTTCAACAGATTTCCAATCAACTTTTGCACCTTTTAAATATCTTCTCTCGGCACCGTTAATAAGTTCCTCAAATGTATTAAAACCATCACCGCCCATTCTTCTTCTGATTTCATTCGATTCATTCTCGTCGTACACTTCTAGCTTGTACTTGTAATTAGCCACTCTTGGCGCTGTAATTGATAGGTGCACCCATTCGTCAACTGTTTCAATCTGAGTTTCAATTCCCGGAAACTTATTCATAAGAATCTTTTGTACTCTTTGCGCTTCCTTTATATCTTTTTCACCAGGTGATTCATTATAAACATTACCGTTTTCTCTCGTGGCAATTAAGATTTCACGCATATCATCTTCTTCCTCAATTTCCATATAAGTTTTAGCAGAAGCGATTGCTTTTAACACTTTCTTGTGTGTTGCTGGATCGAAATCAGATCTAGCTTCATTAACACCTTCAACAGATTCATTTACCTCTTCGAGGTTCTTGAATCCATATTTACCAGCGTCTTTAATGGCTTTTTTCTTAGCCCATTCTGGAATCTCACCTAGTTTTTCTTCTTGGAACCTGATTTCGCCGTCTTGAACAATTGCAAGCTCCCACCAATTTGGCTGGCCTTGTTTGTATTCAGTAGAAACTAACATAACAAGACCCTTATCAGTATCGCCTTGTAATCCCTGAATATTCCATTTCATGTTTCTTTTATCATTAAAGTCAACACGAACGCCTTCATTCAATGCATCATTCTTTTCATTAATGAACGCTTCAAAAAGTTTTACTCTTTTCATAATTATATTTTATATTCCGGATCAGACGTTTTGAAATCGTCTTTTCGCATGATTGTTTTTGCGATAATTTGATCAACCTTTGCTTTAAATGGTATATTAATATCAGTTCTATCGTCTTTTATGACAAATTCATCATATTGTTTCATGAATGCATCAAACTGCTTCTTCCTTTTAGCTAGTCTTTTGAAGAAACCAATTAGCTCAGCATCCGTTATTTCTTTATCGTGTTCAATCCTTGTTAATCTATCAAAGAAGTGCTTTGTAAATTCCACATCAATAGGATCAAGTTGATCGTCTGCGTATTTTTCAACACGATCTAAATCAACTTTTTCAGCTAAAAATGCTTCAAACAAATGAACACGTTTCATTATGCAGGTCTGTTTCTGTTTTTATTAGCTGGACTATTATCAGAAAGCCATCTTTTACCAAGTGGATTTGAAACAGGTGCATTGATTCTTCTTGCAATCTCTTTTTCAATTTGATCAAGAAGGTCAGCATTATCGTATGACGAATTGTCAACAATGATCATCTTGTCAGTACCAAATAACTTTTGGAACTTACCTAAGTTTTTTTGTACTTCCTCCCACATCTTTTGAACCATGCTATCGTCTAATTTACGAGCTCTATTTCTATTTCTTTCAAGAGCAACCTCCAATGTAGTATTCACAAATACCATGTATGTGTCATAACCAAGGTCCATGTAAAGGTTTCTCATACCTTGGATTTTACCAAAGTCTTTACCAGTACCGTCGATAACTTGGCCCAGACGACCACCGATGTAATTGTCCTGCATTCTTTTTGTAAGACCCTTTGCCTTATCTCTAAGTGCCATAACCTCTGACCAAGTTTCTTCATCCTTAGCATAATCGCTAAGTTTGCCAACATCATAACCAGCATCAGCAAGCGCCTTTTCAAAAGCATTGTCATTATTAACAAGTTTTAGACCAGTTGCATATGATACAGAAGAAGTTGCGCCCTTTGGATAACCGAATAGTTCTGTTGCTACAAATGATTTACCAGAACCCGGGCCACCTGCCATAAAAAATGCTTTTAAGATACCTGGATCATAGATACCTTCGCCCAAGAACTCTTCAAATAGTTTAAATCTTTTCATATTATTTAATTGCATCTTGTTTGTCTTCGTACTTTGGAAGTTGTTTTTCAATGTTCAAAGCCCAGAGTCTATCGTTAGGAACGATGAACTTTCTTTCGTGATCATAGACATAAAACGTTGTTTTATATATCCCCTGTCTGATGATTCTTGCCTTTTTAGTGCCATTTATATACACAATGTCATCCACATCAAAATCAGAGCCCATCAAAAAACGAAAACCTGACCAGAATTGTGTGATGCTATCCTTTGCTATAAGTGCAATTAGGGCGCCGATAATCCAGCCACCCCATTCGCCAAAGTATTGTGTAATAAATGATTCCATTATGAAAGTGACTTTAACATTTCAATCAATGAAGGTTGTGGGAATACATCTGTTTTGTCCTTTCTAACTGAATTGTGTGTATAAACACCCGGTTCAAGTTTGTAAGCTCTTTCAGTCAGATCCCAAATGTCTTCATTATACTCTAGAGGTATATTGTATGTTTCACTCCAATAAAGAAGTAGATTCTTCACCGATTCAATCTGTGCATCTGAATATTTATGGTAGTATGTATAACCCTTGAACTGTTTTAGTAATTGGCAAACCTCATCCTCTGGAACTTGTCTATTCACATAGTTGTAGAATTTACCATCCTTAAGTGTTAATGGACCCCAAGCACAAAGCTCAATACCAATCGAAAATTTATCAATATTAACATATGGTAAATCAAATCTATCAAAGTGTTCTTGTTTTAAACCCAAATGGTAAGCCCAGTGCTTTGATGAAAATGCTTGAACGATTTCACCATCCGGCGAATTTGAAGCACCTTTATTTGAAACAGTAACACATGTTGCAATTCTACCACGACTATCTGTATTCCAGTTAGAAATTGTGTTTCTACCAGATGCGTTACCAGCCGTATGGTGTAGATAAATTTGAAACTTTGCGTTCTCTTCTTTAATGTATTGCCCGCTATCCAAAAACATTTTATGGATACCCGAGAGAAAATCAGTATTCATAGGTTTAACCTCCTCTATTTCTTCTATTTTTTCATTTGATGGTTCTTGAACAATTTCAATAGATGGAATAGATTGAATTTCTTCAGATACAACCGCAACCTCTTCAGGTATAATTGTATTATCTTCCGGTTTCTGATTACTTGAGAATAAACCCAGCAACCATTCTATCAATTGATTTAATACGCCCATTATGTATATATTTAATAGAAAGGGCGCTTAAAGCGCCCCTCCGTTGTCTAATTTATCCAATTCAGTTCTTATTTCAAATACTCGCCATTCAAAGTCATATAATTCATCCTTTGAAATCTTGCATCGCTTAAATAATTTTTGCGCTTGCCTGTATTCTTCAATGGCTTTCTTTAATAGCGATTTTAATTGCGCTTTTGATATTCCCGTAATGTCTGATTCTGTCGCTGCATTTCTGGCGTCTTTGCCCTTTGCTCTAATAACTAGATCAAAGTTAGAAAATAGGTGACAGAACTTATCAGCATTCATTGCCATGATAGAATTGTCTATTTTTTTATTTATGCGTACTGTTGGTACGACTTTTCTTCAACAAGTGATGAACCCGTTAACATGTTGATGTTTTTCTTAACTTCAGCACGGTCGTCATTTGTGTAATAGACTGAACGAGCCAACTCGATAAACTCTTCACCAAAGTTTTTATCACGCTCACAGTCGCGGATTTGATCTTCAATGTTCCAAAGAGTCTTATTAACATTAAGAAGGTCTTTATGCAATTCAACTAAAACATCTTGCTTGAGTGTAGAATTGTAAATAGCGTTAATAGCTGGTTGAAGAGATTCGTACTCTTTACGGACATTAGCCAATTTGGCTTCGTCTTTAATCTCTTGTAGTTTGATCTCTAGAATTGTGTACTTGTCTAGAATTTCACCGTTTGATACTTCGATTTGCATACTTTTAAAATTAAAATTATACTCTTTATATATTATAATATTACTTTGTTTACTCAACAGTTACTGATTTTGCCAAATTTCTTGGCTTATCAACGTTTTTTCCTCTAAATGATGCTATTTGATACGAAATCAATTGAAGTGGAAGTACCGTGAGTAGTGGTGTGAACAGAGGATCTGTTTCTGGAATCTCAATTACATGGTCTGCAATGTTCTTTACAACCTCATCGCCTTCATTCACAATTGCAAGCACTAAACCCTTTCTGGCTTTAACTTCTTGCATATTTGAAAGAACTTTACCGTAGTTGCTGTCATTAGGAATAATAAAGACTGAAGGACAATGCTCATCAATAAGTGCGATTGGACCGTGCTTCATTTCACCAGCTGGATATCCTTCGGCATGGGCATATGAAATCTCTTTCAATTTGAGTGCACCTTCAAGTGCAATTGGGAAGTTATAACCTCGAGCCAAATACAAGAAATCATCATATTCTTCAGATGCATAGTTATTTGCAATGTTGAAGATTTGATCAGAATTCTTAAGAATTGACTTCATCTTTTCGGGAATGCTTCGAAGTGCTGATTTAAGCTGTAGGTATCTGTCATCATTGATATTTCCAAGCTGGCGCCCTAATTTAATAGCCAAAAGCGCCAAAGCTGCAACTTGCCCCGTGAACGCTTTAGTTGACGCTACGCCAACCTCAACGCCAGAATGGGTGTATATACCAGCATCAGCCAATCGTGCGATAGAAGAGCCCACAGCGTTCACAATGCCGAATAATGTAGCACCTCGCTCTTTTGCCATCTCCATTGCCGCTTTTGTATCAGCAGTTTCACCAGATTGTGAAATAGCAATAAGTACATCGCCTGATTTAATGATTGGATCACGGTAACGGAACTCAGATGCATAGTCAACTTCAACAGGAATTCTTGCCAAAGATTCAATCATGTTCTTACCAGCCAAAGCAGCATGCCATGAAGTACCACAAGCAACAATGAAAATCTTTTGTGCTCTTAACAATTGTGGCATTACATCTTCAAGTCCGCCCATCATAAGTGGATCAAGGTCTTGTGTAAGTCTTCCACGGATACAGTTTGTCAAAGTTTCTGGCTGTTCGTTGATTTCTTTCAACATAAATGAGTCAAAACCACCTTTTTCAAGCTGATCAAGCTCTAATTCTACCTTTTCAATGACTGGGATGACTTCTGTCGCATCTAAATTAATAATCTGAAGGTCAGCTTTGTTTTTAATGACAGCTAGCTGGTCGTCTCCTAAATAGATAATATCCTTAGTGTATTCAACAATAGGTGTAGCGTCAGAAGCAATGATAAATTCACCTTCACCGATGCCAATTGCAAGCGGAGACGACTTTCTAGCCATTACTATATCTTCAGAATCATCACTCATCACAAGAATGGCATATGCACCAACAACATCATGGAGGGCAAAACGAACGGCATTTGCAAGATCAGAAGTAGATTTTGTCCAAATATACTCAATCCAGTTGGCTAAAACCTCGGTATCGGTGTCAGATTGGAATGTAAAGCCCTCTTGAATTAGTTTTTTCTTTAGGGTTTCATAGTTTTCAATGATACCATTGTGAACTAGAGTGACTTTTCCGTTAGTTGAAGTATGCGGGTGTGCATTTTTAACAGCTGGTGCTCCGTGAGTAGCCCAACGAGTATGCCCAATAGCAATTTTTGATTCAAACATTGCGCCGATGACACCATCTAGATTATCAACACCTCCAACAACTCGCTTTACAACAATACCATCGTCATATTTAATGGCAAGCCCAGCAGAGTCATATCCTCTATATTCAAGTCTACGAAGACCTTTTACTACAGTGCTCTTGGCAATCATTTTATCGCCAATATATCCTACAATCCCACACATATCTTATTTATTATTTAATTTCGTTAATCCAGCTAATAATGGATTTATTTGGTTGCCAATCTAGGTTTTTCTTGACTAAATTTGCGTTTGCGCAACTACGACGTGGTTCAATACGCGGTTCAATATGTTTAATTTCACCACCAAATGCTTCGGCAATCTCCAAAATGGTCGTTTCTTCACCTGTTCCAACGTTCATTACTCTAAAATCAGGTGCTGGATGCTCCATTGCAGACAAAAAAGCTCTAACAACATCGCCAACATAAATGTAATCTCGTGTTTGAAGACCATCACCAGTCACGGTAATAGGGTTAAAAGCTTCAAATTGCTTTAAAAATAGGGCAACAGCGGGTGCATAAGAGCCCGAATCGTGTTGTCCTTCGCCAAAAACATTAAAAAGACGGAGCGCAGTACAGCGAATACCAAATCTTTCATTCCAATTCTTCAAAAGATGCTCAGAATTAAGCTTCCATTCAGCATAAGGTGACATTGGATTAAGCATATCTGTCTCATTAACTGGCAAAATCTCTGGTTCACCATACACCGCCGCCGTTGATGCAAAAGCAAAATCTTTAACACCATGGCTAATCGCCCAATCAATGACACGTTTTGTGTTCATATAACAACCTTGTTCGTACTTGTAAGGATTCTCAAGAGATTCCTGTACAGATACGGGTGCCGCTAAGTGAAAAACCCAGTCAGCTTTAATTTTTGGCAGTACATCTAGACCAATATTAATCTGTCTAAATGTTACACCTTCAGGGATTCTTTCGCGCTTTCCAGTTGAAAGGTCATCCCATACTTCTACTTCGTGTCCACTCTGTAAGAGTAGCTTTACAAGATGGTGTCCGATAAAACCAGCACCACCAGTTACAATTGCTTTCATATTATTTTACCATTATAAATGATGACGTCCATTCATTTGTAAGTAAAAACGTCTTGTTCATTTCTTCAGCCCATTCATCTACGGCTGGATTAACGCCGAAAATCCCAGCGTATACATATTCATCACTAGATTCTGGACCCTTCATCCATAATTCCTTATCCTTACCATTATCTAGGAAATTAGAATCATTATACCAATCCATAAGAATATAGTCATGGCCCATAAGCAGACCGTTCTTCTTTAGTTTTGGCCACCATAGTTGAATGTCTTGTTTTACCCAATCGTATGCATGGTTACCATCGATATAGACAAAATCAAGTGAATTATCTTCGAATACATCTACAACTAGTTCACCTAAACCACGGAACATAAAAGCACGATCCTCAAAACCACGAATGTTGTCCATCGTTTCTTGGTATGCATCCATATGGTTTTTATGGTTACTTGCATCGATGTATTCATCGCCAAGTGGTCTCCATGGATCAACCATATAGAGTGTGCCGTCCCAGTTCTCGAGTAGTTGGCGAGAGAATTGGCCCTTAAAGACACCAATCTCTACACCCTTTTTACAAGCACGATTATTAAGTAATTCCGTGATGAAACTTACGCGGTCACGGTCGATTTGCTGACTTCTTGATTCCATTTTTCTAATGTTGTATTAACTTGTTCAATAACATCCGCCGCTGAAATTGTTTTAGTACATTCAAACATACGGTCTGTTCCTTTATGGTCTGGACACCAGTTCCAGTCACCTCGGTTAAAGTGCTCGCGAGCCCAGCAACCATTACAAACTGACTTGTTAATGATGCGGATTGTGCGTTCGCTGTTGAACTCACACTCTTCTGGTGTAAATCCACTGATAAGTACAATAGGCACATTTGTACACCAAGCAAACCAAGAGAGACCGCTTGAGATGCCGAAGAAAAGTTCAGCACCTTGCAAGAGACGGTAAACATCTTTTAGATCCTCTGGCGCTTTTTTAACACCACGTAGGTCTGTTGATTCCTTTGAGATATGGTAGATATCGTATCCTTTACCTCTGTAATGGTCTACAAGATCTTGCCATCCCGTTGGATTGTTCCAATACTTGGCTTGTGCAGTAGAAGCAGTCGCAATACAGATGTACGGGCGCTGCTGTGCAGTTTTGCCCTTGTACGTTAGTTTAGGCGCCCGCTCTACAGTTTCTATACCCAAGATATCGCTTGCAATGTCTCCCAAGTAGATCTTGCGCCAATCACGGGGGTTTCTGTTAGGGAACCAAACCTTGCCACCTGGATCTTCCATGTACACTCCGACTTTCCATCGCGCTTCTGCATCCTCTGGCCATTCCCCTGGTGCAATAAAATGGACGCCAAGTGCCTCGTAGTGCTTCACATCAAACAACCAGTTCTTGTGGGTAGCCAAATAGACTTTTTCTAAACCGCGCGCGTTTTTAAATTCCACACAAGGTTCTACCCAAGAAAGCGTATCACCAAGAGAAGAAGAATCAAATTGCACAATCTGAACAGAGTTCTCCAAGCGGTGCGATTCACCATCAATAAAGACAGTCCAGTCCTTCCAATACTCTGTAGCTGGACGAGCCCAGTGGCCTTCCCCTTGTAGAGTAACATTATAGACGGATTTACCGTCGCAATGAAAGTCAACATGGATCTCGCGGCCGACATTAGAGGTAACCTTGGGGCCTCCATCCCATTGGAGTGTCCAATCGGCCATATGGTTTTTACGTTTCGTTGGGGTTTGAAGCGTATTTATGTATAATTCTAAGTGTTCTTGTTTGAATCGTTTCATACTGTCTTTTACTGGTTCTGGACGTTTTGTTTCAAGCACTCTTTGTAATTGGAGCAAATCTTGGGGGACATCTCCTGTTATTTCTGTGAGCAACCCTGTGTATAAATCGTGGTACTGCGGAAGATTGCGTGCCACAACCGGCAGGGGCCATCCGAGGGATTGACGAATGGTTAGGGGGTTACATTCCCATGTGGAATTGAAAACCACTGCATCGGCGATTCCGTAGAATGTTTCTACATCGCTGCGCTCGCCCCATACGTGGCAATTGGCCGGTAGGTCCTTCATAAGGGGTTCCCAGTAGTGTGCGAAATTACTGGCTTGGTTGCCTATAAAGTGGAACTGAAAGCGACCAGGTTGTGCGGTTTCTAAGTTGCGTGCCCATTCAATTGCTTCGCCCTGGTTTTTCCCGGGGGTCCATAATCCGATATTAATCAAATGGTACTGGTCTGCGTCAGGGTTAAATCCTAAAAACTCCTTCAATTTTCTCCTATCCTCCTCCGAGACTGACTGTTCTATGATCGGAAAATGAATCTCTTGTTTCAAGGAGTCTTCCTGGGAGAACGTCTCAATTCTGTGATGCGGTGAGACCAAGGCGTAAGCATCGGGTGAAATGCGCTTGCCTCCTCTGGGATCAAACCAGATGTTGTGGCAGGTCTCAACAATCTTCCAAGGTCTGTGAGTAGCATACAGCCACACTTGAGTATCGTAGCTCATTTGATTGAAAGAGTCGAATGATTCGGGCGATTCTTCAATGTGAATAATATCAGGTTGCAAAGCGCGCAAATAACGCTGAAGCTGTTTCTCACGAGTCTCTTGGTCCATATCACCTAAATGACCAATCTCATGGAAACGGTCGCCTAAAAGATTCTTAATCTGATCGCGCTGAACAACATAAGTAGTTGCATAAAGGCAGTATTCAACAACATGAATTTCAAATGTAGAATCATCAAGCATTGCTTTAACCCGAGCCAACAAGAATTCAGGCATACCACCCGTCGAAAGGTGGGGTGCTAAATAAACAAGACGCTTCTTATCTTTCTTAGAAATAGCATTGTGTACTTTAATAGCATCAACCATCTTATCAACCATAGACGCACGTTTTTCGCCGTGGTACATGGTAATGTTTTCAAAGTTGCGTGGAACTACAAACCAATCATCATATTTTTGGTGGCCATCCTCATTTGTATAATCAATATCATACAGTGTTGTATGTACCGTCTCAACTGAAGTTGCATTTACATAAACAAGTGGCATCTTCTTACGGTAGTCGTATTTCCACATTAATATGTTGGCTAATGTTTCTTCGTGGAATGGTGTATATGCATTATGATCTGCTACAATTCGTGGATCATAGCACATGTCTTTCCATTCCTTGAAGAATGGGATAGATGATTGACCTGCAACAAAATAACATGTCTGTACATAATTCTCACTGTAGTTTCGATTGTTTACATCAACGCCAAATAATTGGCATGCTGGATACTCAACCGTTAGTGTCAGATCAAGTCCATTGTCTGTAAATGGTGAACCCTTACCATCAACCATCATAAATTCATCAACTGAAGTTGTAAACTTAGGATAAGGAAGGTCTTCATAAAAACCAAATAGGTTTTCAACACGAGGTGTCGCAACTGAATCACCATCTAAATAAACAATGGTATCTGCGTAATTTTCAAGTGCATGCAAGCAAGCATCAACCTTCTTAGTAATAATGTCATATACAGATGTTGCCTTGCGTTCTACCCAAATATTGTCTTCTCCACCAGGACCCGTGAATAGGGGTTGGTCTGTGCGCATTTCGCTATTAATGCGAATTGTTTCAACACCTGGAACATTGATTTTATAATCGCTGTTTACAACATATACAAATGCTGGGATGTCTGAAAACTCACGTACTGTTGAAAGCATCTTTTCAACGATAGGCGCATAAACTTCATTACAGTGTGCAACATAAGCTTTTGGCACTTTAGTACCTAATTTAGCTCGACCATCAATATGTGACTTTTGAATTGAATCAATTGCTGAAACACCGTCAACTTGAATAGCTACAGGTTTATCAAAGATGCCAATATTAAATTTATATGTGAAGATATTATTTAAGAAGATATCTGCAGTTGTCCAAACATGGTGTTTGAAGCGGTCAATCAAAAAGCTTCTGAATTTTGCAGGAACCATAACCATCTGTGCACCAATCACTCTATCTACAATATGAATATCACCATCTTGTGACCATGTGTTTGATTGAAGTGAACCATTTTCAAGATGATAGCGGTCTCCAAACGAGAAGTATGCTATGTTCTTTTCCTGCGTTGCTTTGTATGCTTTATTAATAGAATCTACAACCTCTTGAATTGGCTTAACAAGTAGGGCATCACCCTCGCAGAAAATCATAGCATCTAAGTCTTCTGAATAATAATCGATGGCAGCGTCCGCGAATGCTCTAAAGTTTCCATAGTGACCAGGACCAATTGGAATTGAATCAAAGTTTGCTGGATCGGCAAAAGTATCACGAGGTACATCACCTGTCCAGCGTTTGTTCCAAATTTGAACATATTCAATCCCGCGGTTAGCAAGTGCTTGCAAAGATTGAATTGATTTTTCCTGGCGCTCAGGTGTCTTATCATCCTCGAGCAACATATGAACCAATTTAATCTTTGGCTGTACATCATACAAACCAATTACAGCATCATAAACTTGATCAACAGAAGGATGGCATTCAAATGTTGGTCGGTTCTCAAGACATTTTACTTGAGGTGGAACTCCTTGAATAGAACCATGAATCTCTACATTTGATTTCATGTTAGAAGAACAGAATACACCACATCCACCACGAACATAAGTATACTTCCAATCCTGTGAGCCCTTACGATAAGGTGCTCTTAACTTATTGTCAATGGAAGAACCCAATTGGATAATATCAACATCTGTTGTACCCGCGATATGCAACATACCAGAATCCATAGTAACAACCGCTCGGGCTCTATGGTTCATCATCCAACGCAATTCAGCTGGATCATTGTCAGGATCATTTAGCAGATTAACACCTAACTTAATATTAATAGGCATAACCGGTTTATCCGTATTAAAGAAACCAACTTCTTTTGCATCGCGTCCAACAGCTACAACTGGAATACCTCGTTCATTTAGGCGATCAACAAGCTCTTGCCATTTTTCTTGCTCCCATGTGCGGGTTGGCCAAGTATGTGTTGGGTGGATAATGACATAATCTTTAACAGGTAATTCGCGCTCTCTTTCAATATAAAGGTCCATGTCCATTTCAGCTTCGGTCAATGTAAAACCAAGTGAAACAGCATGGAATTGGCGCAAGTCCATGTTTGAATAACGGAATTCAACACGGTCACCCATTAGATCATAGCCCTTACCAACGAGTGGACTAAATGTACGGTATACCTTATAATTTGATTTGTCTGCATCCGACTTTAGCGCTTCTTTCACAAGAGGGTGACCCTCAAAAAGAAATGGCTTAGTGGTAAAAACCGTTACGGGTTGATTACCATAAGCTTGTGAAAGTTTGCGAAGTGCCGGTATAGCAGCAATCGTATCGCCAAGTGCTGGCGTATCTATCCAAAGAGCTACTTCCATTAATAGAAAGGATTAAATTGAACCTGGACGAATGATCTCAATGGCCTTTGCCAAGAATACAGAATCGCGTACATTCAATCGACCTGCGCTTTGTGCTACAACTGCAGCTTGAATTAAAATATCAATGGCTTGTCCAGGCGTCATTGTTTCTGCTTCTTTAAAAACAGGTACTAGAGGTGTCTTTACCTCTTGTTCTTCATTAAGATTTTCCATTATAATAGATTAAAAAATTATAACTATTATATGTATAATCCTTATTTTGTTTCGGTATTTACAAATGATAAGATGGCTTCAAGCACCTGCTTTTCATTGTCAATTGCTCTGTAAAGTCTATCTAGATTTACAAATTTATGTGAGAAGTAATAAATCTGTTTTTGATTATTATCATACAGATTAATGCGCAATTCATACGCTGGTTTGCGGTATAAAAGCTTTTTAAAAAGCTTTACGTTTTTTACCTGGGCTCTAGCGGCACCGGCATATGCATAGTTTACCTTTACATATGCTGTTAATTCAAAGCCATCAAACTTTGATTCTTCAAACAATTTAACATTTACAGTTGCATCGTTCTTAAGTTGATAGATACCATCCACAACAAAGAAGCTAGAATCCATTAACTTACTTAAAGTACTATGGTCTAGCTTCCTTGTGAGATATGGCTTATCAGTAATATAAAAATCTCTTAGTGTTAGTTTCACTGATAAGATTATTTAGGTTTATTAACAAGACCTAAATTTCGGTATGCTTGAGTAATTTCCTCTTGCGATGGTTTTGGTAAATGATCAGAACTCATCTTCTTAACCATTGTATTATAAAGATTTGAGCCAAACTTATACGTTGCATCAATGTCTGTATACGGTTCTTTCTTTTCAACAATCTTTTCCAAAGAAACTTCTTTCTTTTGTTCAACTTCTTGAACCGGTGTTTCAATTGCAAGTTCCTGTTCAATAGGTTCTTCTACAATTTCCTCTCGCGTTTCAGCTGAAAGTTCTTCTTCAATAACATTGATTGGTTCTTCAACCTGCTCTTCAATTGTAAATACTTCTGCATTTGCAAATTCTTCAGCAACTTGATCAAGTTCTTCTTCTGTTAAATCATCGACCCAGCTATGCTGTGGTTCCTCTACTTCATCCTCGACTTCTAATTCAAGTTCCCAATCTTCGGTTTCACCCTGAAATACATCATTTTTAAATAGAGAATCATAGTCATTCACAATATCATCTTCAACGTCTTCGAATTGGTTTCTAAAATCAGCCATTTCTTGTTCTGACCAAAATAAGTCTTCATCTTCGTCTTCATCATCAAAATCTTCATCAATTTCAATTTCACCTTCAGGACTCTTTTCAATAATTTGTTTAATAGAATCATCAGGTTTAATGTAATCAACGAGTGATTTGATAAAACCAAGCGCTACAAGCGGAAGAATAGCACCTGAAACTGCAGCAAGCAAACGCTTTTGTGCTAGGGGTTCCCATTCCACAAGATTGAATAATTCAACCCAACCTTGAAAGTTCTCGAGATTGATAAACGCATAATACATGTTACCTTGCATCTGCATTGCTGTAATAGTGATAAACAATGCCCAAACTAGGGTCTTGTTCATTTTATCTAATATTACCAATGAAGCTAGCGATGCAGCAGCACCTAATTCAAAACCAATTGCCAGGGTTACTGCCAACCAATATGGGTTTGACAATTCAAAGAAGTCGATAACGTGAATTGTTGAAATAATTGAAACCAGTAGATAAAGGGCAACAAAGGTTCCAATAATAAAATTATTGACTAGTTTGCTTTTCATAATTATTTAGATTGAAGTTCAGCAATCTCTTGTTCGATTGCATTTTGACGTTGAACATCAAGCATCTTTCTGTCAGTTGCTTGGATCATTCTCTTTTCAACTTTAAGACCTTCGATTTTAACGTCAGTTGTAGTTGGAAGTGCGTCAATTACTTCTTTTTGTTCACGGAAATCTTTCTTAATTCTTGTAACTTCAGAATCGATTGAGCAAGACTTCATATAGCTCAAAAGCAAAAGCACAATAACAACTTTCATACCGTGCTTTGATAAAAATGCATTCAATTTTTCCATAATAGATTAAATTTATTTTTGCTTATTATATATTAAATTTTTGTTTAAATGTTTGAAGACGCTCTTGGAATAGTCTGAAATAGATTTTAACGTCCTCGTTTGTAAGTGAGAAAACCTGTGGGCAATCTTGAATTTCATTAGCAATCCAAATCTCAACACCGTCTGGTTTTACACCGCTTCGTTCCCAATAGGCAACCCAATATGCAGATCCTTGAATAAAGTAATCTTGAATCCAGTCTTCACGTTTTGGTTTACGCGAATTCTTGTAGTCAATGATAAGTACCTTATTATCAATAAGTTCAGATACGTTGTCAACCGTTCCAGCATATCCGCCGCCCTTATTCGACCATAAAAAAGTTTCAGCTTCAAGCACATTTCTAACTCTTGAAAAGAATCTTGAGTGGTTGTACCAAAACTTCATGAACATTTCCCAACCAGCATTTAACCAAATTTGGCCATTTTGCTCAGTATTAAACTGATTTACCTCAGCATCTTCAGCTGCAATCTGTTTTAACTGCTCTAATTTGGCTTCTGGTGAACCTTCTAGTGGTTTATATAGTTCTATAAGTCTGTGCATGATAGTGCCTCTATTCATGCTTAATTTAGATATACGGTCAGCTTCTTCATGGCCCACTTTATTGCGCCAATCTTCTAAACCTGACTTATCTGAAGTCTCTCCAAGAACTGTTGTAATAGACGGGTAAAGGCGGGTGATTAGTTCGCCATTTACATCCTCTTGGATTTCATAATACCGTTTTCCGTTGACGGTTTTTCTATTAATAACTGCTTCCATTATTGTGCATTTACAGATGTCCAAACATCTGCAATCATAGTATCAACACCAAAGTGTTTAGCAACAATAAGTCCGCCCCAAACAAGTGTTCCAATTAAGCCAAGTGCTAGAATGTTAAGAATAATTCTCCATGGATTGAGTGTATCAATGTCTGGATAGAGTACAATCAAATAAGAGGTTGAATCTGGGATACGGCTGATTTCTGGATAAGCATAATCATTTACACCAATCTCTGTTAGGATTCCATTCATTGGACCTAATTGGCTAATTACCCAACCCTGTTGTACTTGTTCAACACCTCTTTGGATTTCTTCAGGCATATTCACAACTGTGTAAATACGACCTAACCAATCTACCCGCATATTATTCTTTGTAAGAAGATCTTCGGCTTTAATAGCAATCTTACGATACCTCCACCAGACCTTAAAATCAAAGAAGAATTCCTTCCAGTAATTCCAAATGCGTCCCATTACTTAATTCTTGTTTTAAGTTTTGGCATTGTAATCCAAAGCGCAACATAAGCTGGAACGCCCCAACCAAATAGTGCAAATAGTAAAAATGCTGCACGAATAATGGCAACATCGGTATTAAAGTAATAAGCTAAGCCATGGCAAACGCCGGCAATCTTACCCTTTACTGTATTTCGATAAAGTTTTTTCATAATGTGTTTTTTACATCTTTAATGTGTAAATATTCTAAAAGTGTATTGTATGTGAATTCAGCGCCCTCATAATAAAAAACGTCCGGTGCCTCCTCATCTAGTTCATACTTATCATGAATATATTGACCAAATCTAAGGTCTTTTTCATTCTTGCCATTACCAAATTCAACAGCCCAAGAAACATATTCAATATTAAGTCGTTCTATAGTTAATTCCATAGCAATAATTTTATACTTATATAAGTAAATTATTCATTTGTTTCAAATTCACCGTCTTGCCAGCGCTGCTTGACTTTTTCGGCAATTGGAATTGGATTTCCATCCTCATCAATTCTAACAAATGTGATTGAAGTTGATAGGATAATATCTTCTTCTTGTGTATAAACGTTGTAAGACCTGGCTTCCAATAGCATTTTGATTGATGTTGTACCAATATGGAGAACTTTGCCATAGATTTTAAGCATATTGCCTTCTTTGGCTGGTTTCTTAAAGATACATTCGTCTATGCAAATAGTAACCATACGGCGATTACGGCAAACTTCCATGGCATACGCTGCGGCAGCAGTGTCGATCCATGCCATCAGGGTTCCACCAAATAGGTTGCCATGGAAACCAAGGTCACCTTTCTTAATTAATTGTGAAGTTAATAACTGCATTACTCTCGGCATTTGCATTGATAATCCTCCAAATCATCTGACAGTGGTTCAACATTTGCAAACCAATAGCATTCTCTAAGGTCACCAATTATGACTTCTTTGTAAAATCCGATTGGAATTGCGGCACCCGCTGGAACTCTTTCAATATAATCGCCAAAGTCTAATTCAATGTATACATCGGCATTCATGCCAACCCACTCACTTAGATAGCGTTCACGCTCTTCGAGTGTTTTCCAAACACCACGGTTCAACTTTTCATGCTGAAGGGCACAATTTACATAACTGAATGTTTCCCATAGCATATCCTCGGTGCAATTCAAAGAACCTGCAGGTGCCATATGGCCTTTGTCCCATTCATTCTTGTAATAATCAGCATCATCGGATGTATGTACATTTGATTCAGTGTGAAAGTTCAAACCCTTTCTAGATGCAGTGCCATTAGTACAAGCTACACGATAGCGTACATCAACAGGTTGTTCTAACCATTCTGAATAATTCACAACAAAATAGGGTGAATTCCAATGTACAAGATCTAAATCTTGTTTAGATTGTTGCGCGCAACTTTGAAACGCAACTAATAGTAATAATAAAAAACCTAATCTTTTCACTTTTTCTTTGGCATATTATTGTTAGGGCGGCCCATAAAGTCTGTTCTCTTACCCGCCTTTTCTTTATTATAACCCCATTTGAATGTTTGTACCATTACAACTATTGAAACGACACCCCATGCTAAAATTAATAAAATATCTGTCAACATAATTATTTTTTATTAGTTATTCTAAATAGTTCGTAAACTGAATTTCTTGTTATAAATTTAATATAATCATCAGTACATGCGATGATATCTGCAACTGGTGTTGTTTGCCAAGTAAAAAACTCTGAAAATGGCGACATTATAAGAGAACGCCCTAAAGCAATTTCATCATGCCTTTCTTTGAAGCGACCATTCTCATCCCATTCAATCCACATGATATCTGCAGATCTTTTTGTCAAACGGTCGTCTTCGCGAACAAGCTTCCAATTCTTTTCGGATTCATTTCCTAAAAGCTTTAAGAATTCATGATCTATTTGAAATTGATTATTCAATAAGATTTTCTTTTGTACGCCGCCAATCATGATTATTTATTTAATTTATGGTAATCTTCCCAGTTTGAATAAGTTAGACCCCACATTACATTAAACCACATCATTTCTTTTTCAGCAGCACCTGCTAGCATTCGAAGTTCTTTCATAAGGTATTTCTTACCCCATTTTTTAAACTCCTCACCTTGTTCAACTGTCATGCTGTATTTTTGAAACCAATTATCAACATTCAGAACGTCATCATATGTAACATCATGCCCTGCAATTACAAACATTTGATTAATCAAATCTTTAATTGCTTTTTCTTTTTTTTGCTCGCGGCTTAATCTTTTTCTAGTTTCCATAATTTATAATTACTATCATCTTATCTGTATTTTCTAATTACTTCAAAGGTTCGTTTCAAATCACTATCAAGATGTACCTTTTGATTTACCCTAACAGGATACCAAGCAATAGTATAACCATGATTAGCATTATAATCTTCGGATTTTACTCTATTACCATTTACTTTATGTAAATAAATCCAAGGTATATTACCCATTAACTCAAGCTCAATACCTATCTTTTTTAATCGATTAATAAAGATTGTTACTTCATTCATTTCTTGTCTACTCATCTTCTTCCCAAGGTTCAAGTGGTTCGTTTAAATATGCAGAATATACAACGCATTCATATTTTCCACCTCTGAATTGTTCTTCTTTCTCTGCTGCTAATTGAGCTTCATTAGAATCTTCCCATACTCCTACTACATACGAATGGTTATCCATCTTACCCCAACGGTAAGCTTGAACATAGTATACTGGTTTACGCATCACTTCGTTCTTTTAAATGATCAAACTTACCATAAGTCTTAATCAAATATCCAGTTTCTACATCTTCAAATGAATGTACAATTCTGTTTTCAAACTTTTCTCCTAAGAATTTACCAAGATCAAGACCACTAGTCAAATATGGACCACCAGATGGGTCTACCATATTGATAGTATTCATATCTGAATAAACTAGTGATTGGTACTTCTTAGAGATTTCAGAAAATTCAAATGTGACATCATCATAGTGGTGTACTTCTTCTTTAAAGTCTTCAATATGCATATCGCCACCGTCTTTGCGGTATTTTTCATACGCTTCTTTGTAGACATTTGGCCAGCCATAGCGAGCATGGTCAAAATTACCTTCCCAAAGGACGTTACCGTCCTCTAGTTTAGTGAATGTAAAATAATCTCCGTATCTGTTTCGGTACCAGGCCATTTCACGAAGTTCAACACTCCATTTTTCAGCAAAAGTATTATCAGTTCTAAATTTGTCAATAAATTCACTCGCTGTAAGTCCACCATCAACATCCATTGATGTTTTGGCTGTGTAGTTTTTCCAAGCTTCTAATTCGTTCCTTTTCATATCGTTGTTTTTAATCATACTGCTAATATACAAAAAATATTTGACATAAAAAAATCTTGGTTAAACTTTTTTTACAAATCGAATTTTTCATTGTTAATTGAATTGAACATAAACGAAACACCCCACTTTAGCCATATAAACTGTACTTCATGCCAACCATTCAGCCACCTGTCATGTGTGATTTTAATGGTAGGTACCAGATAGATTTGAGAAGCAACGCTAAAGACCTCTAATTTCATAACTAATTATTCAGTATAGTTATATTGCCAGATTGATAAAGAGTTTCATTGTTTGGTTCGAAGTAGAGCTCACAAACCCAGAAGTAAACACCGTCTGATAAACCAACTTCACTTCCACCAAAGTCATCTTTGTAATCGTTGTTTTGATAGACTAGAATACCCCAACGGTTGTAGATCTTAAGCTTTACATTATCAAACTCTGAACCGTTCTCAATATAGAACCAATCGTTTGTTCCATCTCCGTTTGGAGTCATGACGTTTGGAAACTCGGGCATTGGAGTTGGAACCGGCGGAGCAGGTGGGATAGGCAATCCAGTACCTTCTAACTCGTTTGGTGCTTCACCGGGAGGAGGTGCTGGAGGACAAGGACCCACATTAACCACAATCGTATCGAACTCGTTCATTGAAATTCCACACTTGTTAATCAGTGTATTGCCATCGTTACCTTTCTTGGAATAGAGGTAATAACGACCCGGTTGCAGTGGTTGGAACAGTTCAACCACAATCGAATCTGTTTCTGCGTTCACATCACAAACTGACCAAAGACTGTCGATCGCCCAAGGTTGATTTGTAACTGTATTTGTCATACGAAAATCGACATCGTTAATTGAGTAACAGTCGAGAGCAATGTGGAACTTTAACTTGAACGAAGTATCACCACAACTTGCTTCGATCAATGGGAATCCTGTGATGGTATCAGCTGCATAGAGGGATGTATCGTACTGAACACCTGACATAGCAGTAGGATTACAAGTCGGTGAAACTGAAATCATCATGTCTCGGCTTGCACTGCCAATCGGGTACCACCAAAGGTTTACAGTGTCCCATCGGTATTCATCAACACGAATTGAAAGAACATCGATCTCAGCTGCTGTTGGTGTGAAAGTGATCTGACCCGTGTTTGGATCCAGTGTGAAAAGCGATGAAGTTACTGGCTGTTGCGTGGTCCAACCTGCCAAGTAAGGAATGTCTGGATGTGCAGCATAGTTGCCTGCACGACAGTTAATCAATGAATAAACCACTGAATCTCCATCCTCTTCGATTGCTGTTTGTTTCCAGTTAAAAGTATTACCAACACAGAACGCACGAACAGGTTCACTTACAAATACTGGTGAAGAGTTTTGACCTTGTGCAGCATTATTTAGGAACGCATCGAAATAGAAGCCTTGGCCTGAAGAAGCTGCAATGTTTGAGATTCCACCTGGACGGCAACAATTACTGTACCAGAACGTGAAGTTTGCACAATTGTTTGGAAGTGTTGTGTACCCTACATACTGATAAACCTCAAGCGTTTTGGTCGTAGTTCCTGGATCCACACAATCAAATAGGGTTGGTGAAACCACGCCTGAACCCGGTGTTAAGGTAACAGGAACTGTGAAGCTGGTTCCACACCCACTGTATACGTTTACAGTTTCAGTGGTTGGTAGACCAATACCGGTAATATCACGGTACAGGCGAAGAATCACCTTGTAATGGCGAGCAACACCGGTTGAATCACCGATGTAACGATACTGAATGTCACCGCCTGAAAGGTGACTGGCTTGGGCCATTAGACCGAGGGTCATGAACAGACCCAGTAAGAACTTTTTCATCACATGTGGTTGTTATAAATCGAACCCCATTCAATAGCAATTCCACGATTGAACCAAATCAATTGGATGTCATAAGCACCGTGCAAGAATTTGGAGTAGGTTACCTTGATTGTTGGCAAAACGTAAATCTGCGAGTCGATTGTAAATGTTTCGATGCTCATTTCTCTCTGGTGTTAACTTTATTCGCAAACTCAATCATTGCTTCAATAATCCATTCTCTGTCTACTTGATGAAAATGATATTCTCTATCATCTTCGTAGCGTGCAAGAATCTTATCTGCTAATTCTTCTTGTGTCATTTCTCTTTGGTGTTAAAGATTGTTTTGTGTTCCTGTGGGTAATAGGTATAACTATTCGTGTGGTCTGATAGACTTTCTGTCAATTTGTTTTGTAGGTGATTTTCCAAAACAGATATTGCTTCATCTATTGCTATTACCTCGTCAAGGTATGAATCAGTATCTGGAATATCTGAATCGTTTTTGCTACATCTCTTAATTATAGACATTTCAACAAATTTATGTTTTGCTTTTTCTCTCTGTTCTTTTAATTGTTCAATAATATGTTTCATTTCTCTTTGGTGTTAAAGGCTTGTAGTCAGGACAGGAATCGAACCTGTTCGTACGTTTTAAACTATG
>Ga0208444_1000117_pt1 | contig 22461 bp, 17 predicted proteins | sample Colrivmeta1555A3_FD_187664 | JGI IMG/M metagenome (GOLD analysis project Ga0208444, IMG submission 187664) | Estuarine microbial communities from the Columbia River estuary - metaG 1555A-3 (SPAdes) (version 2) | ecosystem: Environmental > Aquatic > Marine > Intertidal zone > Estuary | place...
TTCTCGTAATCCGACTGCATCGTGACCAACTCTATGTCGTAGTTTCGGAAGTAGTTCGTGATTAGCCCGTTGTAGAACATATCCAAGAACACTGGAGGTTGGTCGTCACATGATAGGTCGGCTCTCAGGTCAAGTGTGGCGAATTGATTTCCTTTCGATTGGAAGTCAAAGAATCCGTCAGGAATTCCTTTGATGACCATCTTAATGACGGCATCGAGTTCTTGAATTGTACCTAACTGAAGTTTGTATTCGTTTCCGGTTGCGATAATAGCCATGTCAATTTTTTTTTATTCAACAAATAATTCTTTAGGGGTTGTAATTAGAAGCCGAAGCCACCTTCAACTTCACCTGTATCGCCGTCCAACTTTAAGGACATTGCGATGTGTAGGATTTCAATCGCCTTTTGAGCATTAACATTCTTTGCGTATATGCGTCCGTTAGGCATCTTGTAGGCTACGTTGTAGCCAGTCGAATCATCGCACACAATAGCCGCCAAGCGGCGACCTTGGTTGATGAAGATTTGACCGGGCTTTGCCCAACCATAGTTCCACATTCCTTTTTCTTCCAGTAGGTCGGTCAGTTCTTTGTAGTTGTTCATCTTTTTCAGTTTATTGGTTAAGACCTACCCCCCGTGGGGGGTGGCTCTCGGGCTTATTCTCCCAAGATGTAATCCACGGCTTTAGTGGACTGAACTAGAGCGCTAACCACCGCGCTCTCTTTTGCGTCTTCTACGGCTTTAACCCACCCGTTGATGTAGGCTTGGCTATTGGTGTCGCTATCACATGGATTGAGGTTTGCAATCCCCGACAACATCATCGCACCGCTTTCGGCAATCAACTCTTCAAAGGCATAGTCACCTTTGGTCTTGCTGAATAGGTTGGTGTTCATTACCCCCTTGCGGCTCAAACGGCTCTCGTGACCCGTGCTATGAACCAACTCGTGGAACAAGGTCTTGTAGTAGTCGTCTGCCGACTTGAACATCCCAATCAAGGGCATGTGGACGAGGTCTTTCATCGGAGCATAGTATGCAGAGTCCTCGGTAGAGTTGGTAATCTTGGGGGCGGTCTTGTAGCCCTTCACGATAGCCTCGGCAGATTCAATCGGGTCAACATCTGCAATCTCCTCCGCCACTCGGCGAGGGCTGATATTCTCACATTGATCAATGTTGAACACCTTGTAAAAACGGAGCGAGAAGGTCTTGGTGATATCCTTCTTATCGTGTCCAGCGTTGAGGGCATCTTGCTCACTCTTGTAGAACTTTCCGTTTGCTATAAATCCGATGTTCCAAAAGAACACATCAGTAGCCTTCTCACCCTTCTTGACCGAGCCTTTCTTCTCGGCGCACTGCTTGAAGGTTAGCCACTCATTTGAGGTGTATCCCTTGAAACGCATCTCGGCGTTGAGGATGAAAATATTCATGCCTCGGTAGGCACGACCATTGGAGTTGTTGATTGGGTTGTTGGCTAGACCACCCTTCCATGGCTTGAACCAGTTCAAACCATCTTTCTTTAACCCTTCCAACAAAGTCATCTTGACTTTCTGCGCAACATCTGCTTTCATATCTCTATAGTTTTTGGTTAAGACCAAACCCCCTTTCGGGGGTCGTTGGTTAGCACTTTACAACTCGTAGTCGATGGTGCTTCGTTGTGGTTATCACGGGAGCGAAGGTCGTTTCGTACTGCTTGTAGAAGTGGATGTTGATTACTGAATCAACAAACTCTTTCACCATGTAGGTGCTATCGGATGAACCAAAGCCTTGGTTCTCATCCCAATCTAGAGTCCACTCTTCAGCAATTTCAGTGGCGAGTTCAGTCAACTCATTTGAGTCTATTTCTTTGGATGCTACCATTTCGCTGTAGCCGTTGATGGTTTCAGCAATGAACTTCAAGGTAGAGGGGTCAATCAAGTATTCCATGTTCAAGGAGGTTTTTGTGGTTAAGACCACCCGCCCCTCCGAAGAGGGGCAGATTGGTTTTTGGTTTCGGATTATATGTTAATGTAGGGAGTCCTCATACTTACCCCTTAACGACCACCTTGTTCCGCTTCAATCCATCGTCAGTTAACCTTGCGGGGTGGCTCTGCCTTTCATCATTCCTTGAATGGTCTCACCAACTCGTGGCGAGGGCAGAATTTCACGGGTTGGTCAACTTCGGGGGCGGCATCCTACTTGCTAGAATGACTCACTTCATCTCGGTACTCGGGCTTTCACCGACCGCACAAGGGAGCGGGGTTTCGCGGGGGGGCTGACCAACATTTCAAAGAACGTGTTCGGAACAACAGCCGAACGACACTGCAATACTACAAAGCATTTCTCACATGAGCAAACTATGGTTGACATATTTGCAAGAAAAAAGTGCATTTATTTCCTAACTCATTGATAATCAACGAGAAAAATTTCAAAAAAAGTTTGCATAGTATCATATGACACATTCCCTTACGCGCGGGTACATTTAAAGCAAGAAGGAAAATAGCGCTCTCCAGTAAAACAACTAGTGCGTGAGTCTAGTGGTGAGTTGTGGTGGATTGTGGGAGGTAGGGAGGGCTGGAGGGGGGATTGATTTCGTTCCGTCAGGGACTCCGACATCGCTTCAGATTGTGTCGTTTGATACCACCTCAACTAAAGGTTTAACTAACTTGATCGAAGTCATTGTGTTTCAGTTAGTTACGGCTCGTAAGTTAGAGGTATACTTGAACGCAACCACGATAAGTCGCTGTGTATCAGTAAGATAGCAGGAATGTGTTAAACAAAAAGGTAAAATGTTTGAACCTAAAGTGCTGATTGTCAGGGGGTTGGGTTTGGAGATTCGGTTCGGGTCGCGCGAGCGGGCGTGGTTATTATACTATAATCCCCCAAACCTATATAACTCAAAACTAAAAACATAAACTCAAATAGTTAAAGTAAAGCTTTAAGTCTTGTAGATCCCTGTAGCAGATATAATAGCAGTATATAAAATCCCGTTCGGGATTGAATACAGTTAGGGCTAATTCAAGGTCTTTGTGTGAAGTTGGGGGGAGGGGGTTTTGGGTTACCCCTCCCCGCTTCGTTTTGGGATAAGGTTGCTCTAGTCTGTTGCGACCTTTCTATAGCAAAGTTACAACAAAAAAATGAGAAAGTCAAGTGTTAAAGTGTTGGTTTAAGCAAAGCTGTAAAACCCTGTTGTATAGTGTATTATCTTTGTATTTATGAAAGTAGGGAAGACATCCAAATACTACGCCGAGAACCCCGAGGCGGCAGAAAAGCGGCGCAAGTACCAGCGCAAGTACAACAAGAGCGAGGAGCGTAAGAAGTATCGTGCATTCTTGAATAAGAAGAACCGCGATGCGGGGACGTATGGCAATGGTGATGGTATGGACTACGATCACGCTGAAAGGAAGTTCATTACTGCTAAGAAGAACAGAAGCAAGAAGTAATGGCACAGAGTCACAAGGCGGGCAACAAGAAGCCGAACTTCTCCAATGGGAAGAAGTGGGCGAAGATGTCCCAGAATAACCTTAACGTATTAAAGCAGTTGAAATGAAGATCAATAAGAAATTCAAACCGCATATGATGCATAAGGGTGGTAAGTCAGTAATGGCTAAAACCGTGGAGGATCACATGAAGCTCAAGAAGCAGGGGTACTCCCACACTAAGTAAACTCCTTGCCCTCTACTAATCTGTAGAAGCGCTGCACTAAAAGCCGGGCGCGTTGCGTCAGGGCATACCGGATGCGGTAGTTGTACTTGTTCTCATCATAGAACAGTTGTTGCTCTATGGTCATATTGCCGGGGCTGAGCTTGTCGAAGTGCTTATAGACCAGATCTTCCTTCATGCATGGGTAGATGAACTTGACCTTCAGGACTCGTTCACTGCGGTGCATCTCTTTTGCGACATGTGCCGCCGTCCAGAATTCTAGGTCGTATACGTACAGCATGATAACCAACCACGATTGTGGAATACCATGATCCTCATTCATCTTCTTGATGGCTAAGTCTAACTGCTTCAGGTAGTTACGGTCAGTGCTATACTCGTATTTACGCAGTTTATTAAATTCCCGCATCTTGCGGGTAGTCGTTTTTTTCGACTTCATTAAATGATTAAATTTGAAGAAACTAAAATACTAATAAATATGGCATCAAGACTCGAAATGTTCATGCGTGAATTTGTTGAGCTGGCTTCAGAAATGAAGAAGCTTATAGATCACTACGAGCTCGAGGACGAGGTTGCTATGGTTGCCGGTGTATCTCACCTTACCGAGGACGAAGACGATAGATACGACATCGCCTTTGCTATGAGTTCACCATGCTACGAAGATGTAGAGCAGTTGGTTACCTTTCTGCTTGACGCTGCGGAGATGGAGGAAGAGCATAGAGAACCGCCCGAGGGGACAATTGAATGGTGGGAGAAGAAATTCGGCAACGGATCAATAAACTAAAATGAATCTAATTAGAAAAATCATCATCGGGCAAAACCCGAAGGACGCTATGGCATACTACACTGGTATGCGCGTTGGCGAAGGTAAAGTAGTGGTAATTGAATTTAATGAGAGAGCGTACCACAAGAACGGAATTATATCATACTGTATCTACATCGAGCAGCCCAACGAGGGAACGATGATGTGGAAGGAAATACAGGGGATGCCCGTTATCGTGGAGTACGATCTCAACTTTTAATATGAGAGCACTCCAATTCTTTATTGTTCGCCTACCTAAGAAATTCAAAGACACTGTAGAAGTAAACGGCACGGAGCTGTATCTGGCTTCTAAGTTCAATGAATTTGAAAACAGATACAATTATGGCGAAATCGTTTCAGTCCCGGCTAAGTACGACACTGGCGCAAGTGTTGGTGATATCCTGTATTTCCACCATCACGTTTGCGTTGAGTCTAAGTTCCACTTCCAAGACGACCTCTACATGGTACAATACGACCCTGATGGAGGATATGGATCTCACGCATACGCTTTTCAATCTCCTTCTGGCGGGGTGGCTATGCTATCTGATTGGGTATTCGTTAAACCTCCTGAAGAAGATGACGAGAAAAAAACCGCGTCAGGAATAATACTTCTGGAGAAAGAAAAGGTAGAAGACCACGGAGAGATTATATACGATAGCAAGCCCATCAACGAAGCGGGGGCATATGCCGGGGACGTGGTCTACTTCTCCAAAAGCTCAGACTACACAATGGAGGTAGACGGAAAGAAAGTGTGGAGAATGCGTATTGATGACCTGTTATACGTAGATCATGGCAAAAAATAATAACTTTACATCATTAGACGCAGCGATGAGGCTGATGGGGGCTATGGAAATAGCCATCAACAACATGATCGAGGAGATCAAGAAGCCTGTAGACGCTGACCTGAACGGCTCGCAACGCAAGGCAGAACTACAGTCCATAAAACAGACTGCTACCGACGCTAGAGAGCTGTTGCAGGAAAGACAGAGGCTTGAAGAGATGATTAGATCTCTCAAAGATAGTGGCGGAATCAGCGAGCAGTCCGATTACTCTGGGGGGTTTGCTGAGAAATATAGCAAATAATGGCAGGACTTATAAAACATAAGGACTATGAAGAGGAAGTGGTCAACATTTGCCCCAATGGTACTCAAGGTGAGAGCATCGAAATCTCCGGCGTATTTATTCAATTACCCGAATTACCCGAAGATTCTGAGATACTATTTAACGGGAAAGAAGAATCTGATCAACACTGGCAAAGAACACCTATGCCGAAAGAACTTGATTCTATTCGCTCAATGGATGAGTGGGCAGAAAGCCCTAGAGAATTCCGTCAAAAATATGTTTCATATATCGAGAAAGAGTTTAAACGTCGGCGTGAAGGGGTTTGGTTTTTCAATAAAGGTGTTCCTACGTATATTACCGGACGACATTATATGATGCTCCAGTGGAGCAAGATAGATATTGGATATCCGTCATTTCTTGACTTCCAGAGGAAGCTTTTCATTCACTTCGCTGCCTGCGAAGCCGATCCTCGATGCCTCGGGCAGATCTACACCAAGTGTAGACGCTCGGGATATACCAACATGAGCGCCTGTATTGAGGTAGATGAGGGCACACAGGTGAAAGACAAGCTTCTGGGGATCATGTCAAAGACGGGTAAAGACGCTCAGGAGAACATCTTCATGAAAAAAGTCGTCCCGGTATTTAAATCTTACCCGTTTTTCTTTAAACCCATCCAAGACGGTACGACAAATCCGCGTATGGAGCTCGCTTTTAGAGAGCCATCCAAGCGAATCACCAAAAAAAACAAAACCTCCAACAAGGGAGAGGCGCTAGACACTCTAATTAACTGGAAAAACACCACTACCAACGCCTATGACGGGGAAAAACTCCACATGCTGTACCTTGACGAGGCTGGAAAATGGGAAAGACCACTGGATATTCAGGACGTTTGGCGTATTCACCGCACTTGTTTGATCGTTGGTCGGAAAGTTATCGGAAAAGCCCTAGTCGGATCAACTGTCAACCCCCTAGACCGGGGTGGCGCAGAGTTTAAAAAGCTATATTACTCATCAGATCCACAAGAAAGGAACAATAACGGGCGTACAAAAAGCGGTTTATACAAGATATTCATCCCAGCATACGAAGCTTTGGAGGGGTTTTTCGATAAACACGGACTTCCAGTAATTGAAGACCCCGAGTTTGCCGTAGACGGTCTCGAGGGAGAGCTAATTCACTATGGAGCAAAAACATACCTCCAAAATGAGAGAAAAGCACTGCTAGCCGACCCCTATGAGCTCAATGAAGTTATTCGACAGTTCCCGTTCTCCGAAGATGAGGCTTTTCGGGACTCTACCAAGGCATCTCATTTCAATATCGCCAAGATATATGAGCAAATCCAGCACAATGACGAGATATACCCCAGCCCAGTGGTTCGTGGCAACTTCGTTTGGGAGGGTGGATTGGCGGACTCTAGAGTGATCTGGTCTCCAGATCCCAATGGGAAGTGGCGCGTGTCATGGATGCCACCGGAAGAGTTTAGAAACAAGCGGGAAACACGCTATGGAAAGGTTCATCCGGGCAACGAAATGTACGGCGTAGGCGGCGTGGATAGCTACGATATCGACAAAACAACAACTGGTTCTGGATCAAAAGGGGCTTGTCATTTTTTTAATAAATTCAACATGAACTTCCCGTCGAATATGTTTGTAGCGGAGTACGCCGAGCGTCCCCCACTGGCGCGTATATTCTATGAGGACATTCTTATGGCAGCAGTATTCTATGGGTATCCGTTGCTAATAGAAAACAACAAATACGGAATCGTAAGATACTTTGAGTCAAGAGGATACGATGGGTATGTCATGGATAGACCCGAACACCTCACGCCCCCGGGATCTTCTACAAACGTAAAGACAAAGGGTATTCCATCGAACAGTAAAGATGTCATCCAGTCTCACGCTCAGGCAATTGAGGCATATGTTCACGAGCACGTGGGGATGAATGTAAAGACTGGAAATTTCGGTCGGATGTATTTTAACAGAACGCTAGAAGACTGGATTGGGTATAATATCGACGATCGAACAAAGTTCGATATGACCATCTCTTCTGGTCTTGCGCTTCTGGCGGCACAAAAAATAACGAAGGAAGTTAAAAAGCAAGATTTGTCTAATAAGGTCTTCTTCCGCAGGTATAAGCACACAGGGTGGTAAATATTTGGCACACAGGTATTTAGTATATTTGCATAAAAGTAGGCTTACCTGAATAGAAATAGTATGTCAAGCACAAAGAACTACGGAAACTTTCCAGATCCGTTAGCAAGCTTCATGGAGAAGTCGTCCAAAGGTTACGGCTTGAAGTACGCTAAGTCCATTATGGCACAATGGGGGTCTGCGAATGAATCTAGTTCCCTGTATAACCGTAGAATGAAGGAATTCAATACGAACAGGGACTATGCCAACGGAACACAAGATACTTCTAAGTACAAGCAAGTACTTAACTCACTCGATCCTAACAATGGAGATGGAACTCTTTTGAATATTGACTGGTCTCCAGTTCCAATTATTCCTAAGTTCGTTAAGATCGTAGTAAACAAAATCCTCTCTAGAAAACCATACCCAAATCTTGAAGCAGTAGACCCCCTTTCCTTAACAGAGAAAGAGAAGAAAAAAGCTACCGTCAAGGCGGGTGTAGAGAACAGAGAATTCTTTGAATCCCTTCGCGGTGCTGGGCTTGATCCCGGCATTGCCATTGAAGAGCTACCCGAAAGCCCCGAGGAGGCAGAGATCTTCTTGGAGACCAACATCAAGGTAGCGTCCGAGATTGCCGCACAGATTGCAACAAATCTGACCCTTGAATGGAACGACTTTAACGATAAGATCTACCGTAGAGCCGTAGAGGATCTCGTTACTTTGGGAATGGCTGTAGTGAAGCGGGATAATGATCCCAACTATGGCATCGCAACCAAGTACGTTGACCCAGAATACTTCGTGCACTCACAGACGGAAGACCCTACAATGTCAGACCTCAAGTACGCTGGTCACATCCAGCGCATGACAATCGAAGAGCTCAAGCGTATCACTCGCGGTCAGTTCGAGGAAGAGCAATATGAAGAGATGGCTCGTCAGGTACAGACAAGATACACCAACGACCCCACTAAGTATAATACCAGCTATTACGACAAGACCCTCCAAAAGACGGTCTTCGGATATGACGAGTATGTGGTCGAGGTTCTAGACTTTGAGTTTATGTCTGTTGACTGCCTGTACTTTGAGGAAAAGCAGTCCAGATTTGGAAATACAGGGTTCTACTACAAAGGTCACGAAGAGTTTACCCCTCCTTCTGGATCTGTTTACGAGCGCAAGTCTCGCAAGATGGAACATGCAACCGTCTACGGCGGAAAGTATGTGGTCGGAACAAAATACCTTTTTGATTACGGCTTAAAGAAGAACCTCCCTAGAAACATCCATGACATCACGAGAACTCGAATGAGCTACTCGGTCGTGGCTACAAACATCCGCAGAATGATGCCCAAGAGCATGGTCTCCAGCATCACCCAATATGCGGACATGATGCAACTGGCTCACCTCAAGCTTCAGCAGTCTATTGCTAAAGCTAAGCCTGATGGATTGATCATTGACATTGAGGGTCTGGAGAACGTACAGCTTGGACGAGGTGGAGAGCTTCAGCCACTGGAAATTCAGGACATCTACGAACAGACGGGTGTCTTCTATTACAGATCCAAGAACCCAGAGGGAGGATTTCAGAATCCCCCAGTTCGCGAGATCGGAAACCAAATCAGAAACATTCAAGAGCTTATTGGTCTGTACAATCAATACCTAAATATGATCCGTGACACTACGGGTCTCAACGAGGTGGTTGATGGGTCAACACCCAAGAGCGAGGCTCTGGTAGGCGTTCGCCAGCAGGCAATCCAAGCGTCTAATAACGCTATTTATGACATTACTCACGCATCGCAGGTTCTTTATCGCCGCGTGTGTGATGACATCGTCAAGTGCTTACAGATCCTTCCCAAGCAAAGCGTATTATATCGCGTCTACGAGAAGGCTGTTGGTGAGACCAACATGTCCGTTCTTTCTTCATTCAACAACCTACCGCTCTTCAATTTTGGGGTTCGCGTGGTAACCGGAATGAACGAAGAGGACAAGATGTATCTGGAGCAAAATATTCAACAGTCTCTAGCTCAGGGAGAGCTGGATCTTGAGGACGCTATGGCGATCCGTAGACTTCACGATGTGGATCAAGCTGAGCAGCTGCTGATAGTTCGCCGTAAGAAGAGAATCAAACAGCGCCAAGATCTTGCTGCACAGAACTCTCAGATGCAGGCTCAAGCCAACCAGCAGACGGCACAGGTTACCGCCCAGCTGGAGATGCAAAAGCAACAAGCAATGGCTCAACTGGCAGCTCAGAAAATCCAACTGGAATCACAGGCAAAAGCCCAACTGCTACAACTAGAATATCAGTTGAAGATGGAGCTCGAGAAATTACAGGGTCAATCCAGAGAGATGAATTTAGAAAAGCAGTATGGTTTTCAACGCGAAGTCGAGGGAAGCCGAGAGCGAGCTAAGGACGACAGAGTTAAGAAACAAGCCGTGGAGCAAAGCAAGTTAATATCACAACGTCAGGGCAGTCGTGGAGAACTGGCTGAGGACGTAGATGTTCTCTCGCAAATTCTTGGCAATCAATGATTTAGTATATTTGCAATATGGCGACAAGTATAAATTTAGACGCATCAACAAGGGTAGATATCACATGCAGACGCGGTGATACTTTTACTCTTGAGCTGACCTTTACTGATAATGCTGGAGCGGCTATTGATTTGTCATCTGGATATACTTGGAAGATGGATGTCAAAGAAACAGACACATCTTCTGGTGACATTATTGGAGATGCTGACTTTTCCTACACTGGGACAGCAGGAGGTAAGCTTACTATTACAGCAAGCGCAACTACGATGTCTGGTGTCCCCGGAGGTCTTTATGTATATGATTTACAGTCTAACAGCGTAGGAGTTGTCAAGACGTGGGTGTATGGGTTGTTTAAGGTTAATGAGGACGTAAGTGAGTAATATCGAAGTTAATTCAGGTGATAGCATCACGATTGGCGGAGTACAAACTCAAGTCCAAACAGCTACTATATCTCAGCCTTCTGTCAATGTATCCGTAACGGGGGTAATTGGCGGAGCATCAGACGCACACTATGTGCACGCACAGAACGAAAACTCTGAAACGTGGACTGTAGAACATAATTTAAATAAATACCCATCGGTGATGGTTATTGACTCTGGTAATAATGTCATTTATACTGAAGTCCAATACCTGAGCATTAACACTTTGGAGATCCGTTTTAACGGAGCAACCAGCGGAAAAGCATATATGAACTAAAACTAAAAAAAAGAAAGAACATGGCTATCGATTTTAAAAGCAGTATTAACCTAGGGGGTAACCAGCTCCAGAACGCTGCTTTACACCCAACAAGTTCTGCCCCTGCAAATCCGGTCGAGGGTCAGGTTTACTTCAACACAACGGCTGGGAATAAGAAGCTCTACGTATGGGACAACACTACGTGGATCGACGTAACTGGTGATATTCGCTCCATCAGTGCGGGCACTGGTATTGCAGTAACTGACGGTTCTGGTGGCGATGCTACGATTGCCCTTAGCCACCTTGGTATTCAAAACCTTGGCGCACCAGAGAGCGATTCGATTTTCTTCTACGACACATCCGCAACTACTACTGCTTACTTAGTTCCTACTACATCAACGGGTATCACCATTGATGGCACAGCCCTGAAGCTTGCTTCTATTCCCAACGCCAGTCTTACCAACTCCTCTATTACTCTTACTGGGGGTGACGGTATTACCACCACTGCTGGCGCAACATCTTTGGGTAGCAGTAGCACTATTGCTATTGACCTCTACAGCGGTGGCGGTCTTGCTTTTGCATCTAACCAACTTGCCCTTGATAACGCCGACAACCTTGTTCAGTACACGCTCCTTATGTGGGGTGCTGATAAGCTTGAGCAACCAGATATCGTAAGAACCGTAGATCAGTCTGAAAATGAAACGATCACGTTTGGTGGATCTGTTGTTATCGATCAGAACCTTACCGTAAATGGTACGGTAACTACGATCAACACGGAGACCATTGCTCTTGCTGATAACATCATTGAGCTTAACTCCAACCTTAGCGCAGCTACCACTCCCACCGAGAATGCTGGTATTACCATAAACCGTGGTAGTGCTGCTGATAAGACGTTCATTTGGGACGAGACATATGACGCATGGCGCGTAGGTGGTGAGTTGATTATTGATACAATTGATCAAAATGCAGCCCCTGTAAATACGAACTTCGTATTGATGCCCGGTAGTAACGTTAACGATGGTATCCGGAAGGCACGTCTTACGGATGTAGCTGCTGCTATTGGCGTTGGTAACCACTCAATCCTTCTCGATTCTGTAAACAGAGATAACGTAACGAAAACTGGTAACACGTATACCGTAACCCACGGTCTTAACTCTAAGTTGGTTCGCGTTGAGATTGTAGGTGCTACTAACTACGAAACTGTGTTTGTAGAGGTTGCTCGTCCTACCGTTGACACTGTAACGATTGCATTCGGTCAGAGTGTTACCGAGGGCGCTTTTATCTGTATGACTTCTTTGGTTGGCAATTTGGACAACGCTAACGCGTCTGCTTAATGCCAAATAGACGCTTAATAGAGAGGGGGTTGGTCTGAGATCAGCCCCTTCTTTTTTTGTATTTTTGCTAGTATCTATACTGTACAGGCATGGCAATAAAATTTTTAAGTGGGTTAAACCTTTCCAGCATCACTGCGGGGTCTCTGTTAAAGCTAGATTCGAACGGTGATATTGTAGCAGCAGTTGCAGGTACGGATTATGCAACATCGGTATCTTTAGTTTGGAGCACCTCTGGATCTAACCCCACGACAGCATACTATAACGGAAGAGTAAGAGTAGGAACATATCAGGCTAGCGTAGAAGCTAGTGCTAAGCTCCATGTCTTTGATTACCAAACTACAGACCCTAAGCTTCTTATTGAGGACGGCAATACTGGCGATGCTAGTATGGAGTTCAAGATCAGCACCCAGTCTTACGTTATGGGTATTGACAACTCAGACTCTGACAAGTTTAAACTATCCGCATCCACAGCATTCGGGACTAGTGATGTTCTAACCATTTCTGGTGGCAACGTAGGTATTGGTACTACTAGTCCGGGAGCTAAGCTTCACGTTGAAGGTAACGCATTTTTCAATCCATACCATCCAGCAGTTATTTCTGGAGGTGGAGCTCCATATTATGGGGCAAACATAACGCTAGCTAGCGATATTGGAGCAACAGCAGGTGCTGTTCGTATTTGGTCAAGATATGACGGTACTGGTTATGCTGCTATGTCATTTGAGAGAGCTACTAACTCTCAAGCGTATGGTGGTAACCCAACTACCCTTACGTATAGCGAGGTTATGCGTATTAGTGGTACGGGCAACGTCGGCATTGGTACGACTAGTCCTACGTACAAGCTTGATATTACTGGAACTGTTAACTTCCTATCAGGAACTAATGACATAACATACCTTAGAGTTGGAAACAACTTAGACAGACAGCTACTGTTCAGTAATTTTACAAACCAGTCTAGGCTTAATGCTGGTCATAGAATAAATGCATCTGATTCTTCAGGAGCTATCGCATTAGCAACGGCCGGTAGTGATAGACTATTTATCACACCAACAGGCAACGTAGGTATTGGCACAACGAGTCCGGCTTATGGTCTTACCGTTCAAAATAATAACACGATAAATTCTGAATTCAGAAATAGCGCTGGAGATGCTTTAGCTATCAAAATAGGCACTGGACTTATTACTTTCTTATCTACTTATGAAGTAACTGGTACAAATATGGATATTGCTTTTACTCCCACAAAGAGTAATGGCACACAAACAGAGGCTTTACGTATTCAAGCTTCTACTGGCAACGTAGGCATTGGTACTACTAGTCCAAATGCTAAACTAGAAATTTACTCAACTACAGCCCCAGAGATAATTGTTAATTATTTAGGAAATAGTGTAAATGGCGCATTATGGTTTAATCGTGATGCTCAGAAAAAAGCTGGTATAGTAACGACTTCAGAAGGGGCATACTCCAGAAAAGGTCTTGCCTTTTACACAAATAATGCTGGTGATTATACTACGAACGCAACTGAGAAGATGCGTATTGATGATTCTGGTAACGTAGGTATTGGGACTAATAATCCATCTTACAAGCTTGATGTATCAGGAAGCATTGGTGGAGACGCATTAATAAACGATTCTACAGCTTTAACTCTACGTTCTGACGTACAGCACGGTCAAGGCGATGAAGACGCTGTAATCAGCTTTAAACAGTCTACTAACGAGCTTGGTAAGTTTGACCAAGCCGGATACATATACGCTACAGGCTTTAAAACAAGCGGTACAACAGGTTTCTTGAAGTCTGATGGATCTGTAGACACGGGTACATACGTTAGCTCTACTGGCTACAACAATTCCAACTGGGATACTGCTTACGGATGGGGCAACCATGCCGGTCTCTATGATGCTCTTGGCGACGCTGATGCAGTACAAGATAACCTAGACAGTCTTGCAGGCTCATTGGGAACTCTTGCGTATTCAAGTGCAACTATTCCTACGAATAATAATCAGTTGACAAACGGTGCTGGATATATTACAGAAGCTCTAGCTGATGTGAAATATCAAGACGCAACAGATAGAAAAAAATGGTCTGGGATAAACGCAGGTGCTGCTCAAGCGAAAAGATATAGAATTGCAAGAGTTTATTACTGTCCAAAACACTGGGATGATACGTGGCAAAATATTGAGTTTGAGCTTTTAGAAGAAAGCTACAATGCGGCTTACGTGAGGTATTCGTTGTTTGGTTATTACAATGCTACAGAAGATCAAACATTAAATCTAAAGCTTAAAGATTTTAGGGGATTAAATTCAGATACTGCCAAATACAATCTGTTTTTAGGCACTCATACAGATGCAGGGTGGCTACATAGTGGACAAAAAGTATATTATACGGATATATATGTAGATGTCTCTTATTATAAGTCTTTAAAAATTACGGCAGATACTTTTGGTCATTCTTACCAAGAGACAGACCCATCGGCTGGAGCGGGTATTACAGTTTTTTACCCCGCGCCAGAGGTTTCAGACACTACATACACCAATGTAAATAAACAAAACACGTATATTGGAGATAACTATTTGCTTTGGAATTCAAGCAATTTCTCTTCAACAAACATATCAAATTGGGATACAGCTTACGGTTGGGGCAATCACGCTTCTTATGGTTATGCTACAGAGGCGTATGTGACTACAGCTATATCTAACCTTGTAGACTCTGCTCCTGCGGCATTAGACACGCTTAATGAACTCGCTGCTGCACTGGGAGACGATGCTAACTTTAGCACTACTGTAACCAACAGTCTTGCTACTAAGCTTCCGTTGTCTGCGGGTTCTGCAAATAAACTTACAGACGCTCTATATGTTCAGGGGACAAACGCGACGAGTGGAGAGTCTGTATTGTTGAGAGGCATAACTTCAAATGACGGTGATTGGCTCGGAAGTATTAGAACCGCTAATGTTGGTGCTTATAACCAAGAAATGAGGTTTTACACCTCTAAAGCAAATGGCACAACAGACGAGAATATAGTTTTAACATTACACGCAAATCAGAACGCAACTTTTGCTAGTGGTTTAACAGTTACTGGTACATTGTCTGCCTCTGGATACAACGATTCTAACTGGAACACAGCTTACGGTTGGGGCAATCACGCTGGTCTTTATGATTCTCTTGGTAGTGCAGATGCAGTACAAGATAACCTAGACAGCTTAGCTGGATCTTTAGGCACAGCAGCCTCCAGCGCCTCAACAGACTTTGTAGCTGTTACTGGCGATACGATGACTGGACAGCTGTTGCTTTCTGATGCTACAGGCTCGACAGGTCTTTATATCACATCAGATACAGCTAGTGGTAATGGTGCTGTTTTAAGACTCAACAAGTCGGCTGAAGATAAGCAGGTATATCAAACATTTGAAAGCGACACTCTTTATCTAGGCGTTGCGGCAAGCCAGACAGGCGTAGCAGACATTGGGACTAAAGGCGGCGTGTCTTTGGATCTAAATACCAACTATACCACTAGAATGCGTATAGGGTCAGGTGGAGATATTTCCGTTGGTAGTACTAATGCTTGGTCTAGGTTTACTGTATATGCTTCAACCCATTCCAATGGAATATCCGTAAGTAGACAAGCGGATAATACCGCAGCTTTATATATCGGTAACGATGGCGGTATCAACCCGATTATTGCCTCAAACAACGCTGACCTCATTTTCGGTAGAGACTTCTCTGGCACGTTCACAGAGCGCATGAGAATGACCAACGGAGGCAACTTTGGTATTGGTATAACCAATCCATCTTACACTCTTGACGTAAACGGTAGCACTAGAATATCTGGCATCCTAAGAACTACAGACCCTGTATTTGTAAACAACAGATCAGGTCTCTCTGTAGCCCACTGGTCTGCGTCTGGAAACACTACTGGAGCTATTAGAATCACGCTTCCCGGATCGCATACCGGAAACTGGTCTATGCTTGTCCTTCGTATTACTGCTTACGAATACAACGGCAACAGACACTGCGTATACTACGTTTCTGGTCACGACTGGACGAGTGGATGGTACAATTTTAACGTAACCAAAATTGGTAAGTCTGATAAAGACATTAAGCTTGGATACGATAGCACTGCCAACAAGGACTATGTTGTTATTGGAGGAACAACCAGCTCATGGTCTTATGGTCACGTTACTGTAGATGTTATAGCTCACCCAAGTTTCTACTCAGGAAGCATGGACATCACCAGCGGATGGGATATTCGTCTGACGGGAGACCTGTCTGGTATTACTCTACAAACCACAAACAACGATCAGGTTTGGGATAGCGGTAACGATGGCTCTGGATCTGGCTTGGATGCAGACACTGTAGATGGAATCCAAGCATCATCGTTCTTGAGATCTGATGCTGACGATTCATTTAGCGGAAGCTTAACCTCTGCAAGCGCTGGCTGGATTAAGTTTTACCACACCAACCAAACAGACTCTAACGACGGTAAGATTGGCTCTGGAGTATTTGCAAGCGGTCTTAACATTGTTGGTACACAAACAACTGCCGGAACTGGAAGACAGGTTCGCATTTGGGGTAGTTTAATAGATTCAGACGGCGGTGCATATGCTACTCAAACATACGTAAACAACGCTGTTGCAGCTATTGTTGATCAAGCTCCTCAAGCTCTTGACACCCTCAACGAACTTGCTGCCGCTCTTGGAGATGATGCTGCCTTCAGCACTACGGTATCTACAGCTCTTGGTAACAGACTTCGCATTGATACCAACGCACAGAACCTCACTGCTACAGAGAAGTCAAACGCATACACCAACCTTGATCTTGCTAACAACTTCCTGTCGCTTAGTGGTGTAGTACTGACTGTAAACGGAACAGACTACTCTGTTGGTGACGAGCTTGGCGCAGCCGACCTGCTTGCTAAGATTAAGACGGTAGATGGATCAACATCTGGTCTTGACGCTGATTTGCTTGATGGAAACCATGCTTCTGACTTTGCTTCTAGTGGATTTCTTACGAATACGGGCGGAGCAAAAATTGAAGTTCAGAATTCTCAAAATGGAGGAACTGGTCGGGGTCTTTATATGTGGAGCAGCACCGATACCAACTGGGTTATCTATATGGGCGAAGCTGGGACTTCTCGTTCGTCTGCTGGAGGAACTGCCGCATCCGGTATTGATGGAAGAACATCTCACGCTATTAGATTCCGTGTTGCAAACTCTACAAGTCAAATTGGATTCTTATGGGAAAACGCTTCTGATGATGCGTTAATGCAGCTTACTCCGGACACGGGTCACCTTTACACAAAAGGAAGAGTATATACGTCTGACCAGACAACCCACTACGTAGACTCTACAAGAATTAGTAACTGGCAGACTGCTTATGGCTGGGGTAATCACTCTACTCAAGGATATCTTACTTCTACTTTTGGGGTAGATGTAACTGCTCAACACATCTCCCCAGCAGCAAATACTACCTACGATCTTGGTAGAGACACTGGAAGATGGAGAATAGTCTACTGTGAGACTCTTGACTCAGCAGGTATCCACGAAGCAAACCTTGCTAACAAAAAGACAGGTCTTTACGCTACGGGTACGGTGCTGGTGTGGAAGGATGGACAAGCCATTCCATCAACTAGCTTTGCGGACTATATGAAGATCGGCATAGCAGTATATGGCAACCCTTCTCCGCTTGTACACGGAGCTGAACCAGTACTTTGTACGGGTCAAGTTGAAGAGGGAGACTACCTAGTAACCTCAACAGAAACAGGGCACGCTATGGCGCTCACAAGACAGGAAGTAAGAGAGAGAAATCTTATGGACTGCGTAATTGGTAAAGCCCTTGAATCAGGGGACGGAAAGAGTCACTTAATAAAAACTTGGTTAACTATCTAACATATGGCATTTCGTATTCACAAGGGTATATTTCAAAGCAAGAACGCTTCGAACGTCTACGAGAATAAGTTTAAGATCGATGACGAATCCGGAGCACTCATTGCTGTAGATGCTCAAGGAGCACAGACGGGGTCATTCCTGAAAACTACAGACGTTGCTACTGACTCTAACTTGTTGGATGGTCTAGATTCTACTGCTTTCCTTCGCACAAGCGGCGGGACTTTAACTGGTCAGTTAAATATGCATGCTAGTTCATATGAAGGCTCTATTGTATTTGGTAGTGCCTCTACTTGGAGAACAGGTATTAGGCAGCATGATGATGCAGATGCTGAATTAAGAATCTGGGCAAAGAATGCATCCGGTATGATTTTCCTTGCAACTGGATACGATGGAGAACCGGCTGATATTGCAAGACCAACGGATGGTCTAGCTATTCAGGGAAATAAGCTTGGTATTGGTGACTTCAGCGCTGCTGATCCTTCTTACAAACTACATGTTAAGGGGGATATTTATGCAAACGGAGGTTGGGTAAGAGTCTCAGGAACTAAGGGTCTCTACTTTGAATCATATGGTGGCGGATGGAATATGTCTGACTCTACTTGGATCAGAGCATATAACAATAAGTCAATCTATACTGGTGGCAACATTGAGGCAACTGGATCGGTAAGAGCTGATTCTGGTGTTCATGATGCTAATACAAGATTTGTAATCCCCGGAGGAGCTTCATCTGTTGGAAACCCAAGTGGAACTGGAGGAGCTATTAAGATTGAATTACCAGTTGCGGCATATGGTATTAATACCATGATGAGCATGACTGTACAAGTATATGAATACAGTACCGGTCAATCCTTTACTATTAGATGTGGTGGATATAACTACTATAGTCACGACTGGTATAATGTGTTTGCGTATCTCTTAAACGACTCTGGCAAGGGTAGTAATGTTCCAGTATATTTTGGTAATGACGGAACAAGAGATGTAATTTGGATTGGTAACTCTGATTGGAGTTGGTCTTATCCCAATGTATTTGTAACAGATTTTCAAGCTGGTCATACCACAAGCGGAGCTTGGAGAACTGGATGGAGAGTTATTTTTGATACCGCCGCACGTACTAATGTTACTGCCTCAAGAACAGCACATAGACAGATTGATACTGGAAATATAGGTTCGCAATCAGTAAACTATGCAACTACGGCGGGTACTGCTAATGCAGTAGCTTGGGGGAACATTACTAGTGTTCCATCTTCGTTTACTCCATCCGCTCACAACCACGACGACAGATACTACACCGAGTCCGAGGTTGACACACTGCTCGATGGAAAGCAAGATTCTGGGTCTTATGCTGCATCGTCCCACTCTCATGCTATTTCAGATGTAACGGGCTTACAAACTGCTCTGGATAACAAACAAGCTTCCGGATCTTATGCTGCGGCATCACACAACCAAGGAGCGGCAACAATTACTAGTGGAACTTTTCAAGCTGGTAGATATTCGTTTCCTTATCAGAGCGGAACTACTGGAAGCGCCGCTCCGAGCTATACTAACTCAAATGTTGAAATTTATACTGATTCTAACCACGTACCTACTATCGGATTTCACAGAGGTGGCGTATCAGCTACGGCTTTGTATGAATATGATGGTCAGTTATACGTTAAACCATGGGTTACAAGAGCGCAGGTAGGTCTCTTATTATCATCTGGTAATATTGGTTCATATGCTTGGACTTCTGGTAATGACGGAGCAGCTTCGGGACTAGATGCAGATTTACTTGACGGACTTCATGCTTCTTCTTTTCTTCGTTCAGACAACGGTGTAGTTCGTATCTCAACCGTTACAAGTGGTGTATCCCTAAGCGTTGGTAATGGAACTACCCACGGTGTATACACTTCAGACGACAACAGAAAAGGTGTGGTTTTCGGCGCTGACTACTACCCCCATGTATTTATTGTTGCATCGGGATCTAACAACTCAAACCATGGTGGTGTACTTTCTTTTGTGGGAACAGAGGGGTCTTCGCCCCGCCAGTGGAACATGGGTACATCAAACCAGAACCCATACCTATTTAGTATCGGTTACAATAGTAGTACTGACACCAACCCACACTACGGTCTTGGAGACAACTGGAGCAGTAGTGATGCTAACCACGCAAGACTGCTCATCGACCGTTCAGGAAATGTCAAGATCCGTGGATCTCTGTATGTTAATGGAACTAAAGGTGCAATCGACACTGGTAGCAAAGTAGCTACTGAATCTTGGGTAAGCTCTAATTATCAAGCTGCTGGCTCTTACGCGGCTGCTTCGCATAGTCACGCCATCTCAGACGTTACCGGACTACAGACAGCACTTGACGGCAAACAGGCTTCAGGCTCTTATGCATCTTCTTCTTCTGTAATTAACATCAATTCCAGATACAACGGAACTATTGCGGCTGACGGATGGTATACTATCGCAACATACGGCAGCGGTAGAGCGCTAGCAACTTTCCATCTTTATGATACAGACTCCTCAAGACACAATTATGTAGAGGCAAAAATCACATGGTCATATGGCAATGGTGGCGTTCACATCGTAAACAGCGGTCGTCACGGAACTTCTACTATTAAGCACATTAGACTCCTTTACAATACTTCAAATCAAACCTATGGAGGTGTAAAGGTTCAGGTGTACTGTGAAAATGCTTCTTGGACGTTAAAGATTCGCCAAGAGTATCCTAACGATATTGACGGTTGGGGATCTTTTTCTCAAGTAACGCCTGTGCTTGAAAACAGCATTGATAGCTGGGCAGAATACTCAAGGGCTTATAATGTAAATGATCAGGGCGTAATATCTACCTCTTCTAATGCTGGATGGCTGGCTGGAAATGCTATTGCAACTCAGCCATGGGTTAGTGCTAACTATCAGGCTGCTGGGTCATATGCCGCTGCATCACATACACATGACGATAGGTACTACACGGAGACGGAAGTAAACACACTGCTAGCTGGAAAGCTAAGCACAACAGGAAAGGCTGCTGATGCAGAAACAGTAGACGGTATTGACTCTTCTAGAATTGTATATGGAGATGGAGCAAATGGAAGATCAGTAAGTAGAACTGACGGAAACGCAAACACTTCAGACTCTAGCAATGCTTCAGGCTTCTATTTTGGAACAAGAGTTGCTGGTATGCCAACTACAGATTGGTGGAACTGGGTAACCGTTAGAGGAAACTCTTGGTCTGGTTCAGATGGTTATCATTTCCAACTTGCTGGTTCTTTCTGGTCTGATGACTTCAGAATTAGGAGAATGCAAAGTGGCTCAAATAAGGCTTGGGTCACTCTTATGCATTCTGGAAATATTAGTTCACAGTCAGTAAACTATGCCTCTAGCGCTGGTGCTGTAGCGTGGGGGAACATTACTAGTGTTCCATCTTCATTTACCCCATCTTCTCATACACACAACTACATACTAACTCAAGGCAATTATGTCTGGAATGCAGACACTAGGGCGGGAGACTACACTACTGGTATTCAAACATCTTTTGTAAGAGGAGCAGATGGATTCCCTGACTACGGCGCTGTACTTCATGTTGGAGCACGCGGCGGAAATGATGCCGGTGGCGACTTTCAGATTTACTGCGGTCACGGAAGTGCAAACGGAGGAAATTACCTAAGAGTAAGAAATGCCGATAATAATGCTAATCCATCAGATTCTTGGACAGATTGGAGGGTTATATGGGATAGTGGAAACTTCGACCCAGACAGTAAAGCGGCAGCATCTCATACTCACGACGATCGTTACTACACTGAGTCCGAAGTTGATACGCTGCTCGATGGAAAGCAAGATTCGGGATCTTATGCAGCCGCATCTCATACGCATGGTGATCTTTACTATACTGAGTCCGAAGTAGATACTTTGCTTTCTGGTAAAGCTGCGTCTTCACACACTCATGGAATTGGATCTGTTACAGATGCTTCTAGATGGTGGAATAATTTCGGAAACAATCACGCAACCAGAACATCATTTGATGCCGCAGGCACTGCATTGAGCACTGGCTTTGGTTGGAGATACGTACAGGGAGCAGGGAACAGTCCCGGCTGGGGCAGCGTTGGAAGCGGTCAATATTACGCCCTCACTGTTGGTCTTGGCAATGACTATGACTACAACTTGTACGGGATGCAAATGACTATCCCTAGAAATTCAACTACTCCATATCTATCTGTTCGTTTTGAAGAGAACAGAGTCCTTGGAGCTTGGCAAAAGATTTCTGCTGGATATGCTGATTCTGCTGGCGCTGTTGCATGGGGTAACGTAAGCGGTAAACCATCCACTTTCTCCCCCTCTGCTCACACGCACGATGATCGTTACTATACCGAGTCAGAAGTAGACACACTGCTAGCTGGAAAACAGGCAACGGGCACATACCTTACTTCTCTTCCCTCACACGACCACTCTTCCATTACAGGAA
>Ga0208444_1000193_pt1 | contig 16122 bp, 9 predicted proteins | sample Colrivmeta1555A3_FD_187664 | JGI IMG/M metagenome (GOLD analysis project Ga0208444, IMG submission 187664) | Estuarine microbial communities from the Columbia River estuary - metaG 1555A-3 (SPAdes) (version 2) | ecosystem: Environmental > Aquatic > Marine > Intertidal zone > Estuary | place: USA...
AAGTGGTGGTGTCGGCACAGTTTTTATTGGACTCTGAGTCTAGCAAAACCTCTAACTTTGCCCGAATGTCTAGCGACGAGGCGGATCATAGGGGAATGGATCACGGAGCTATGAACCACGGAGCTATGAACCACGGAGCTATGAATCATGAAGCTATGAACCACGAAGCTATGAATCATGAAACGATGAATCATGAAACGATGAATCATGAAACGATGAATCATGAAACGATGAATCATGAAACGATGAATCATGGCGAGATGAATCATGGCGAGATAAATGACGAAGCCATGGATCACAGCAAAATGAACCACAGCAAAATGAACCACAGCGAATAAGGAGACTGCCATGATTGCCGCTATTATTCGCTGGTCCATCCATCAGCGCTTTTTTGTCCTACTTACCAGTTTTATCTTGGTTGGTGCAGGGCTCTTTTCCCTAAAGCAAACCCCCGTCGATGCCATTCCCGACCTCTCCGACGTGCAGGTGATAATAAAAACCTCCTACCCCGGCCAAGCGCCCCAGGTGGTTGAAGATCAGGTGACCTACCCGCTCACCAGCGCCATGCTATCGGTACCGGGCGCGGTCAACGTGCGCGGCTACTCCTTTTTTGGCGACTCCTACGTCTACGTGATCTTCGATGAGAGCACCGATCTCTACTGGGCACGCAGCCGCGTACTTGAATATTTAAGTCAGGTCGCACCATCACTTCCCGACAGCGCCAAACCGCAACTTGGCCCCGACGCGACCGGCGTCGGCTGGGTCTATCTCTACGCGTTGGTAGATCGCAGCGGTAAGCATGACATCAGCCAACTGCGCAGTATGCAAGACTGGTTTTTGAAGTACGAACTGCAAACGGTACCCGGCGTTTCCGAGGTGGCCAGTATGGGCGGAATGGTCAAGCAGTATCAGGTGACGGTAAATCCAGAAAAATTGCGCGCACTCGGTATTCCACTCGCCCATATTCAGACGGCGATTAAGCGCGGCAATCAAGAGGTCGGCGCCTCGGTCGTTGAAATGGCCGAAGCTGAATACATGGTGCGCGCCTCCGGTTACATCAAAGATCGCAGCGACCTCGCCAATATCCCATTGGGTGTCAATCAAAACGGCGCGCCATTACTGTTGCAAGATGTTGCTGAGATCAATGTTGGCCCACAAATGCGCCGCGGCATTACCGAACTCAACGGTGAAGGCGAAGCCGCCGGGGCAGTGGTTGTGATGCGCTTCGGTGAAAATGCTCAGACAACCATCAAAGCGGTAAAAGAAAAGCTTGAGCAGCTGAAAAAAGGGCTGCCAGAGGGCGTCGAAATTGTCACTGTCTACGACCGCTCAGGATTAATTGTCCGAGCGGTTGAAAATCTTTGGTACAAGCTGTTGGAAGAGTTTTTGGTTGTTGCCGCAGTGTGCCTTGTGTTTTTGTTTCATCTGCGCTCTTCCTTGGTGGCAATTATTAGCTTGCCCGTGGCTATTCTGACTGCCTTTATCGTTATGCGCCTGCAAGGGATTAACGCCAATATTATGTCCCTCGGTGGTATTGCGATTGCCATCGGTGCCATGATCGACGGCGCCATCGTTATGATCGAAAATATGCACAAGCATATGGAAAAAACACCGCTTACTGATGAGAACCGCTGGCAAGTCGTCACCAAAGCAGCCACGGAAGTAGGTCCTGCGCTGTTTTTTAGCTTGCTGATTATTACCGTTAGTTTCTTGCCGGTCTTCACTCTAGAAGCGCAGGAGGGGCGTATGTTTTCGCCCCTCGCCTTCACTAAAACCTACGCTATGGCTGCCGCTGCGCTACTGGCGATAACCCTCGTTCCCGTGCTGATGGGCTATTTTATTCGCGGTAAAATTCGCCCTGAACAGCAAAATCCAATTAACCGTCTCTTGGTGGGTGCATACCAACCGATTCTGAAGGGAGTCCTTCAGTTTCCCAAAAGCACTTTGCTGCTTGCCTGCCTGCTGGCGACAACGGCGCTTTATCCTCTCGGCAAAATAGGCAGTGAATTTATGCCGCCACTGGACGAGGGCGACCTGATGTATATGCCGACGACCTACCCCGGCATTTCGATTGGCAAGGCCCGTGAATTGCTACAACAGACCGACCGTTTAATCCGCACCCTACCGGAAGTAAAGTCTGTTTTTGGCAAGGTCGGTCGTGCGGAAACAGCCACCGACCCGGCGCCGCTGTCGATGATTGAAACCTTTATTCAACTCAAAGACCGCAGCGAATGGCGCGAGGGAGTGACACCGGAAAGCTTGCGACAAGAGCTGGATGCTCTGGTGAATATTCCGGGAGTGACCAATGCCTGGGTCATGCCGATCAAAACACGTATCGACATGCTGGCAACTGGCATAAAGACCCCGGTTGGAATAAAAATCGCCGGCCCTGATTTGGCGGTGATCCAAAACATTGGCACTCAGCTTGAAATACTGCTTCAGGATTTACCGGGCACCGCGTCCGTCTACTCGGAGCGTGTCGCTGGTGGCCGCTATCTGAACGTCGATATCGACCGCAACAAAGCCGCTCGTTTCGGACTCAATATCGCCGACGTGCAGCAAGTGATCAGCTCTGCCATTGGCGGCATGAATGTCGCGCAAACCGTGGAGGGCCGCGAGCGCTATCCAATCAATTTGCGCTATGAACAGCGCTACCGCAACTCACCTGAGCAATTAACCTTGCTGCCCATTGTCACTCCCAATGGCACGCACATTGCGCTAGGCGATGTCGCCTCTGTCACCGTTGAAGATGGCCCGGCAGGTATCAAAAGTGAGAATGCGCGCACCAATGGCTGGACCTATATTGATATCGACGGCATTGATGTGGGCAGCTATGTCGCCGCGGCTCAGAAGAGGGTGCAGGAGAAATTGGTTGTGCCAGCAGGTTATTCGATCACCTGGTCGGGCCAATACCAATATATGCAGCGCGCACAAGCCAAACTCATGTATGTGGTGCCGCTGACGCTGGCGCTGATTGTGCTGCTGTTATTTATCCACTTCCGCCGAGTGGATGAGGTGCTGATGATTATGGCAACACTGCCCTTTGCGCTGGTGGGAAGCCTCTGGTTAATGTTTTGGCAAGGTTTTAACTTTTCGATCCCGGTGGCCGTCGGCTTTATCGCCTTGGCCGGTGTTGCTGTCGAGATTAGCGTGTTGATGCTGCTCTATCTCAATCAGGCGTTGGACAGGAAGCGCGAGCAAGCGGCAAGCGAAGGACGGGCACTGAGTCGCGCGGATATTCGCAGCGCTATCACTGCCGGTGCAGGCCTCCGTGTCCGCCCCATTATTATGACGGCGGCGGCAATTATTATTGGCTTGCTGCCAATACTGTATGGCACGGGGACAGGGTCGGAAGTGATGAGTCGCATCGCGGCCCCAATGGTGGGCGGTATGCTCAGCGCGGTGGTTCTGACGCTGCTGGTACTGCCGAGCGTCTATCTACTCTGGCGCGGGAAAGGGCTGCAAAACTAGTGAGATAACCTTGCTATTCGAGAGGCACAAAAAAACGCTGCGCAAGGTCATCGCGCAGCGTTTTTTTTAAAGGTTTATCGCAGACAGATTACTTACTGCCTGCAACACACAAAGTGCTTACAGCTTAACGCGAGACTTGTATTCGTTAGTCGCCGTATCAATCTCAATGGCATCACCGGTGTCGCAAAACGCAGCAACCTGCAATTCAAAACCGTTCATTAAGCGCGCAGTCTTCATGACTTTGCCCGATGTATCGCCGCGAGCGGCTGGCTCTGAGTACTCAATAACACGAACAACAGTCTTTGGTGGCGTCAGAGAGATGGGGCGCTCATTGTAGAAGGTAATCTCACAAACATCCGTCATACCGTCTTCGATGTAATTAATCATGTCGCCAAGATCGTCTTCGGACAGTTCGTACTGGTTGTACTCCTCGTCAACAAAAACATAGGCTGGGTCGGAAAAATAGGAATAGGTAACGTCCTTTTTCTCTAACACCACAGTGTCAAACTTATCGTCGGCCTTGTAGACCGTTTCAGTCAGAACGCCGGTAAGAATATTTTTCAGCTTCATTTTAACGATAGCTGAGTTGCGGCCAGACTTGGTCATATCTGACTTTTGCAGAACCCAGGGTGAGTCGTTGATCATAATGACATGGCCAGCGCGACATTCTTGAGCGGTTTTCATAACTAAACTCCAGTGATTTTAAGCCTATCTTTTTAGGGGAGCGACTATACCAGCTTTGTGCAAAATTGCACCATCTTGGCAGCGAGATCAGTCTTGCCAGACTGCAACAATGCCCAACTGCGGGCCTGTCGTGACAGTGTGGGCAGTTCGGCCAGTGCCTGTTGCCACGGCTCAACCATCGACGCCTGCGTATTCCACCCCATCCACAATGCCGTGACGGCGGCGGCCTGCTCAGGCGTTAAACCATCGGTGTACCGGGTCAAAAAGGCCTGCAGTTTGATCAAATGCTCACCCTCTTGCGGATAGATATGCCACAGCAGCGGTTTGCCCGCCCACAGTGCACGCACCAAAGAGTCCTCGCCACGAACAATATTAAAATCGCAGCTCCAGAGCAGGTGGTCGTATTCAGCCTGCGCTAAGAAAGGGATTGCCTGAACCGTCAATGCACCGCGGGTTATGGCTTGCCCTAAAGGTAAGGATTCACCTAAGTAGCTTTCTATCGACGCTACCACTCGGCCCATGGGCACCAAGACACAGTGTTTCTGCGAAAACTGTTCCATTGCCCTGAGCAGCTCCGGTAAGGCGCTGTTTTCATAGCTAAAGAGTGAGACTAGACGGGTGTTGTGATCGCACTGAACATTGAGTTGTTTGAGAAAAAGACTGCGATAAGTCGAGTGAGATTGCCACTGGTCGCGCCGCTCAATCACATCGCGCTCGCGCAAAATACCGCCGGTGTGCGCTGAAAATCCGGGCACAAATAGTACTTTTCGAAGGCCGGTCTGGGCATCTATTGAGGGCAGCGAATGGTACTCATCGGCCCAAGGTTCGGCGGTGAGGTATTCCAAATTAAACCAAATAGGCGATTGCTCGCGCGCCGCCATAGCTTCGATATAGGCTGCAGGGAGATTACAGGCAAAACCTTCAACCACAACGTCTGCCGCTCCGTCGCTAGTCTCAGGTGTGCAATTTTCCCCTTGCCAATGGCGAACATCGACACCTTCCAGCCACTGCTGGTCGCACTCTTGCAACGTTGGGCACAGGGCCCGAAACGGCGCCAACTGATCAACCCAGAGCCGCACGCTCAGGTTGTATTCCGCAGCAAGTTGGCGTGCGAGGCGCCAACAGACGCCAATGTCGCCAAAGTTATCGACCACTGCGCAGAAGATATCCCAGCGCGGCACAGCCTTATCAATTGTTACTTGCACGGTTTTGGCATCCATTGGCCGACAGTGTCAAACTAGACTTAATCGTTTTTAAATATTTGCACAACCAGCGTGCCATGCTTGTCGATGGATGCGCGGTACATCCCTGACGAGTTGAAGGAGAAGGCCACATTAGCCTCTTTATCAACACCGACCACGCCACCGCTTCCGCCCATTTCAACAAGTTTATCCATCACCACTTCGTCCGCCGCCTGCTGCAGTGACAGCCCTTTATACGCCAGTCGTGCACAAATATCGGAGGCCACTGCTGCGCGAATAAAATATTCGCCGTGGCCAGTGGCAGAGATTCCGCAGGAATTGTTGTCAGCATAGGTGCCGGCACCAATAATCGGGGCATCGCCAATACGACCAAAGCGCTTATTGGTCATTCCGCCAGTAGAGGTTCCCGCGGCAATATCGCCCCGCTGATCAATGGCTACCGCACCCACTGTGCCAAACTTTTTCTCATCGGCTTGGTATTTTTCAACAACGCGATCACTGGGATCTTCAGACAGTGCCACACCGCCCTCTTCAGCCAGAACACGCTCTAACTGACGCTGACGGCGCTCGGTTTTGAAATAATCGTTAGTGACAAATGCGAACCCCTGCTGCTCAGCAAATACCTCAGCACCGGCGCCGGCCAACATCACGTGGGGCGAGTGCTCAAGCACCGCATTGGCTAAGTTAATTGGATTTTTAATTCGCGTCAGCGCAGCGACCGCACCGGCATTTAATGTGCGCCCTTCCATAATCGAGGCATCCAGTTCCACATTGCCATCGTGATTGAGCACTGCGCCATGACCAGCATTAAACAGCGGAGAGTCTTCCATAATATTAATGGATGCGATGACGGCATCGCGGCTCGAACCGCCGCCAAGCAAAATGCTATGACCCGCACGTATCGCTCGAGCAAGTATCTCGCGGTATTCCGCTTCAACCTCTGGGGTCATTAATTCGCGCTGAATCGTGCCTGCGCCACCGTGAATAACCATTGCCACAGGATTTTTTTCCGCTGCCAACGTCATATTTGCCACCCCGACCAGAGCCACTGCCATCATTGCAAAAATTGTCTTCATCATGCGTCTCACAAATGCTATTTAAGTCAAGAATAGTAACACCAATCACTGCGCTACCCTACCGTGTATAAAATCATCGCAGGAGATTTTATTCAGCAAAAATTAATAGTCACGCTTCCATTTCAACTGAAATCCTTCGATGCCGGAGGCGCCACCTGTTGAACTTTCAAGGGTTAGGGTGGGCGTCAATTCGATGGTGATATTACCTCGCCATGGCTGCGATGGGTTGGGGGTTCGCTCAAGCTCTAAGTAGACTTTTTCATTAAGGTATTTACCGACACCCAAATTGACACCGGTGTCGCCATTGACATCTTTTTCAGTGTCGATGGTCAGGGTGTCAACGCCCAATATTTCCCGTGTGCCTCCCACTGGATCAAAAAAGCCAGCGCCACCAGTGCGCAGAGTTTGCACGGCAGCGGCAAGCTGAACGGCCTCAAAGGGCGTGATATTTTGCAGGGTTTTACCAAAAATAATAAAGGCGATAATTTCATCTTCTGGCAGGGGAGGAACGGCGGATAACGCTAAGGTAATCGCGTCATCGCGACCGTTAATATCAACGTTAATTTGCTGTCCCGCTTTTTTGTAGACGCCCGATACCGTCATGGCAATTGCATTGTTGGCAAAACTCACCTGACCGTTTTTAAGTTTGAACTTTTTGCCAAAGAGTTCGAACACCCCGCGCACTGTGGTGAACCGGCCTTGGTAATCCAGCGCTTGTGGCGTGCCTTTGATGGCGATTTGCCCTTTCAGTTGCGTCTCGAGTCCATGCCCACGCAAATAGGCTTTTTGTGTTGCGGCAATAACAAGGTCTAACTGAATCGTTGGCATCGGCCAACGCTTAAGGGCGCTGCCCGCGTCTGCGGCTGTCTGAGGAAATACTTCCTCGACTTCAATGGATGGCCTGTTGCTAACAAAGGAGGCGTCAAGAACGGCCGTCAGAGGCGAAATATCTAACTGTCCTGATGCCACAAGATGGGTGAAATCACCTTGCACGCTAACCGTTCCCGTAACTTCGCTGTCGATATCGGGGCGCTTCAACACCACCACATGATCGGTGTTCAAATTGAGATTAACCGCTCCCGCGGTGCCATTGGCCGGCAGTGCGATATCTCCACTGACGACGTAAGTCCCTGCGCCGCCATCTCCGGCGCGGCAACTATTGAAGGCAAACACACTACTCTGCAAGGTGCTGCGCTGAGTCACCACTGCACAATTTATATTATCGATAACTGTTCCGTTGAGCGCGTTTTCGTAGTGGCCATTCGCCAGCCTGATCGAACCGTCAATCACAGGGTCTTTCAGGCTACCGCTGAGCTGCAAGTCGCTATGCACGATACCACTGATGCGCTGCAGATCTTGGTCGAGAAAAAACGACAGGGTTTGCAGATCAAACACCCCTTCAACACTGGCCAACAACGGCAGTTCTGATGACGGCGCCAAGGACGTTGATGCAAAGTAGTCAATATAGGGCTGCAAGGGAATATGTACATTGAGCGCGCCAGGATGATTGTCATCGCGCTGAAACAGCGACGCAATAGCGAGCTGATTGTTCTCTGTTGTCATCTGCAATTGCCATGAAACAGGGTAGACCCGCTGTTCACCCTGATCGTCCAGCGCCGAAACAACTGTGCTGTAGCTAAGATCGCCAGTCAGCATCGGGCGCTCGACACTGCCGAAAAAATGCAGCTCTCCGCTCAATGCGGCATCATTGGAGTCCCAACCCAGCGAGGCAAACAGTTTTGTCGGCAACTGTTCTGCCCTCAGCCAAACATCAAGGACGGGAGGCCTCTTTGCCACTGCAGGGATGTAACTGCCCGACAGGGTGAGCACCTGCTGCCCAAAAGCGCTCAACTCTAACTTTTTTAGGGTGCTTTTCTGCTTACTCGCGGCCAGTTCGGCAACCATGGCAAACGGAATATCCTGATACTGACCATCAATGTTTATCGTGCCATCCACTCGAGGCTTTTTAAGATGACCTGTGATCTTGATATCGCCCGTGGCCAGCGCCGCAAGATTGTCAGGCATTGACACCCCTGCAGCCCCCAGCAGTGACAAAGAAAAAGTGTTTAACTTTAGTGCTAAGTCCGCCTGTAATGTCGGCAGGCTGATTGTACCCGTTGCAGACGCGGCACCCTTACCCGTATCAAGCTGAAGATGCTCTATCTGTAATCGCTCACCTTTTTTGGTCAGCGCCGCGGCCACCTGAAATCCGTAGTCGTCAAAATCGCCCTGCAGGGATAATCGTATTTGGCCTTCAGGATTCTTTATGGCACCGCTTATCTGTGCCTCAAGATGGTTTATTTTTCCACTCAACTCTGGGGGAATGGGTAATTCGAAAGGTCGTAAACTCTCCAGTTGAATATTTTTCGCCCGCAGCGAGAGCGCCGATGTATTGCCCTGCAGGGCGATTTTGCCGCTGGCCTCAAACTGCGCGTCGCCATAGCCGACCGAAAGGGTTTTAAAGAATAGTTCTCGGGCACTGAGCGAACCATCGAGATCAACCGCCAAGGGTTGACTATCGTAAGCGCTCTGGGCTCGCAATTGACCAACCACCAGCGGCTGTTCTAGGGTGCCTGACAGGGTAAGCTGCGCGCTAACGTCGCCACTGTTTAACGGCAGATTGAAGGGTGATAGCGCATCAAGGGGAAACTGCTGCAGGGCAAGCGCAAAATCTAACTGTCCGTTGCGCCATGCACCATTCACACTCTGAGGCAGGCTATTATCGACAACTACGTTAATCTTATTTAGCGCCAGCGTCTTTAAATCATGGGCAATCACGACCTCACCGGTCACAGCAAGATTGTGACGACTTATCGGCAAGGTCAGCTGGTCAATGTTGATCGAAATCTGAGCCTCACCTGCGGGGTCTTGATTGAGAGTCACGTCAAGGACAAAACCCGCATCAATCACTTGCTGGCTCGGCAGATGCAACCACTGCCCAACGGGTCCCTCGGCACGCTCTTGCAAATGACCTTTGAGTAACACTTTGTTGGCGCTCTGCGCTGTGCTGTGCAGCGACAGGCTGCTGATCTGACCTTCGCCGCCAGTGCTAGCGAGGGCGAGAAGATCCAAATTTACCTGCAGTGGTTGATCGTGGCGCCAATGCAGATCTCCGGAGAGACGCAAGTCCGGCAACGGAGGCTCTAGGTTATCATCAAGAAAATCGGCGAGACTGATTTTCTCGAGAGCGACTTTTTGAAACTCAATCGCCAACAGGGGCATTTGCATAGCCTCTGAGTCATTCTCGCTATCAGCCTCGCGGTTATTATCTACCTTGAATAACGACAACTCACGGGCCTGAAATTCATTAATTAATAGATTCTTCGACCACAGCTCGCGGGGCTGCCAACGCAACTGAAAATCGTTCAAGGTCAACCAACTGGCGCCATTGTGCTCAATCAGCAGTCGCTCGCCAGCCCATTCCCCTAGGCTGGGTGAGCGGAGGTTATCCAACCTGACATGCCACTCACCACGACCATTGACCTGCTCTATCGCAAACTGACTTAAACCGATGCGACCGGTTTCAGTAGTCAGCACCAACACCCCAGTGAACACTGCCGTCACAACACTGGCAGCCACTACCGCGCTGACAACTCGCAACCCCGCATAAATAACCGAGCGGAGGCGCAGCATTAGAACGACTGCCCGATGCTGATGTAAATTTGAAAATCATCGTCAATGGCGGGACGCTGGTTAAGCGGCACCGCAATATCAAAGCGAATCGGCGCGAAACTGGTGTAATAGCGAACACCCACGCCCGCGCCCCAGAATAAATCCTCATCCAGTTGCGGCGCAGAATCTGTAAAGGCCGAACCGCCATCAAGAAACACGACGCCCCCCCAACTACTGCCCCAATGCAGGCGAGCCTCAAGGGACACTTCACTAAATGAGAGTCCCCCATCGGGATTGCCATCTGTTAACGGACCCAGCGTTTGAAAGGCATAACCCCGCACAGAGCCACCGCCGCCCGAATAAAAGCGCACGTTGGCCGGCACTTGATCGCGCGGCACACCGGTGATCGAACCAAGCGCGGCGCGCGCGGCAAGGGTCGGCTGCCATGCAACAGCATCAAAGGTGTGATAACCACTGAGGGCAAGCGTCGACTGAATAAATTGAGTATCGGCATTGTACAAGTCCCGATAGGGACGCACGCGAGCCGAGGCAACCCACCCATACTGCGGGTCAAGAGGATCGTCGCGCTTGTCATATTCGAGACTGAGCGGGAATGACAACAGTGCGTAGGTGTCGCTCTGATTGTCTTCATCCACCTGCGAGAATGCCATCTCTACTCCAACAATGCCTCGCAAATGAGTGGCCAAGGGGCGTGTTAGTTCCGCACCCACCGTAATAAGCTTGGAAGCAAAAGCATCGGTTTCCAGACGTTGCAACGTCGACGACAAGGTCAGCAACTGGTTGCTATTGCGAAAATAAGGGCGCGTTAAATTAGCCGCGACGGTCTGCTGATGACTGTTGAGAAGGGTGTCAACGGTCAACTTTTCAGCACGCCCCATCAAGTTGCGATGCTCCCAGCCAACAGAAAGTCCCACCCCCTCATCGCCCTGAAATCCGCCACCGGCACTCAGGGTGCGATGAAAACGCTCGGTCACGGTGACCTGCACGGGCACCGCGCCAGCAACGGGCTCGGCCGTTTGAAGATCAGCCCGTATCAGCAAGTTACTCTGCATTAAAAGCAGTTGCCCGCGGTCCATAGCTGCGGCTTTAAAACAATCGCCAGAGCTAAATGGCAAGCGCTGGCGCAAATAACCTTCGTCAACCGACTGCAATCCAACAAAGCTTATCTCGCCGAACACAACCTGCGGGCTGTCTGCAATCGACAGGGTCAGTTCGGCGGAATGATTTTCATGCAGTACTTTTGCGTTGTAGTCAGCTTTTACGCGATAGAGACAAAAATTCTCCGCGACTGCGTCACCGACAGTTTTTACCGCACTCAGAACAGCCTCAGCGCGCAGCGGGTCACCTTCAGCAATGCCCAGACTGCTGTGATCGAGCACAACGCCATCCGGCAATTTCAGCGACAGTTTTGTGATGCGATAGAGTGGCCCGGGATCGACGGAGTAAACCATTTTTTGATCAATGGTGCTCGACCGCACATCTGCCCCATAGTATCCCTCAGCACGCAAACGCTCGCGCAGCAACTGCCGCTCATAGCGGGCGATCTTAATCGGACTGCGGTATTGCTGGAGCTGGCGATTCGTTTGCCTCTGCTGAATAAGCTCCTCGCGCAGCAAGGCGCGCAGCTTTTTCTGCCCCTTCAGGGAAATCTTAAAATTATCACTTTGGCCAAAAAAAGGAATAAGCGCACTATCCAGCGCATAGCTGCTGAAAGACCAGAGCCACCCGACGAGGATTAAGAAAAAAACACTCCTATTACGCATATGATTAACAAGTGAGGGATAGTTGATAAGCGGTGGCCAACTGGTGAAATAGCCTTTCGAAAGTAGCCTTTTGGGAATGGCGATAAAGTCGTTTTAAAGCTTCATCGTCTGTTGTCAGTATAGACGTATTTGAAGTCCCATTGAGGATCGGGAACCAGTTTATTTTTTAGCGAAATCTGCACTTAAAAATCACAGGCCAGAACCACTCGGGCACTGACCTGTGTACTGATCATTGTTCGTCGTTTACGGGCTGGGAATGTATAAATAATCGTAGCCAAACCAAATAAACAAACTACACAGCACCAATGTAATAAGCATCACTGGCGTCCCTTTACGCAGCCACAGCCCCGGCGTAATCGCCATAGCGGGATTGCCCGTTTCTTTGGCCAGTCGCTCTGAAATGGTCACAATGTAGACGTTCGCGGTAGAACCAATATGCGTACCGTTGCCGCCCATACCCACACCCATCGCCAAGGCCCACCACAAGACACTGACATTGACACCATCCATCTGCAGTCCAGACAACACCGGAATCATCGCAGCCGTGAAGGGTATATTATCAATCAGTGCCGAGAGAATGGCTGCAATCCACATCAGCTGCAGCGCCGCCAGTTTGGGATTGCCATCAATAATGTCATGGAACTGTTCACCCACCACTTTTAGCAATCCAGAATGCTCAACACCCCCAATCACAATAAACAGAGAGATAAAGAAAATCAGCAGAGGGGTTTCTAAATACTGGGTCACCGCCTCCAGCTCGATAGTTCGCGACATAAAGACTAACAGTGTCAAACAGGCTGCAGCAACCAACCAGGGTTCCCAGCCAATTAAGTGATGAACAACTAACAGGACAATCATCACCGCCATCACAAATAACGACTTGTACCACAGGCGTTTATTTTTGTACTCAACCACATAATCGAAACGATGCTGCGCTTTGACGCTGAGCTCTTTTTTAAATAAAAACTCCATACTCAGCAAAATGCCCATCCATGCCAACAGTACTGGTGGCCCCATGTGGATAATAAACGTATTGAAATCAATGCCTGCCGCAGAGCCAATCATCAGGTTTGGTGGGTCGCCGACCAGTGTGGCGACGCCTCCCGTGTCGGACAACAGCGCTGCCGCCAGCAGATAGGGAACTGGCGAAATCGTCATAGAACGGCAAATCATAATTATCAGCGGCCCGAAAATAATCACCGTTGTGACGTTATCAATGAGCAGCGAAATCGCCGTCACCGCTGTACCTAAGAGCAGCAACATGCGAATTTGCGAGCCGCCACTCAGGCGCGCTAAGTACTGAGCGAGGTGCTCAAAACCACCCGTACTAATCATAATGGAGACAATCACCATCATAATGGCCAGAAGAAAAACCACGTTCCAGTCGATGGCTTCAAGGGCCAACTCTGGCGAGTAAAAGCCATATAGCTGTCCGGCAATAATAATTGCACCGGCACCAGCCATCGCAAACTTGGCCCGCTCGATACCATGGAAATGTTCGGTAAAAATACCTAAAAATGTCAGGCACAAAATCGCGCCCGAAACAATCATAGGCGTTGTCAGTTCGATCATTTGAAATGTCCTAATGTATGTTCAATCGCTAATTCAGTTAGCGCTAAACCTGAGGTTATAAAAGAGGGTTGGTATGGCAGTACACTTTAGTTTTGGGTCGCCCAAAAACAGCTTGCGACGTGACAAAAGTAAAGTGCTGGAAGCATAGATGAGGATGGCAGAAACAGATTGATCCAGATCAATGCGGCCAAAAAAGCGTGAAAAATACCTCTTAATAATCGTCTCGATAACTCATCCATGCCGGGCAAGACACGCCTCGCAAGTGTTGCTGAAATTAGTTAGCTTCCTTATAATAATGTCGCACTCTAATTTATAAATTCTCTGCTCGACTCTACCGAGCAAAAGGCTCAGCGGACCCAAAAAATAATGCCCAAATCAAGCACGGATACTCTCGGCTTTGTTATTCATGATGTTGCTCGCATGTTGCGCTGGGAGTTTGATCGGCGCGCGCAGTGCGTCAATATGACGCGCTCGCAGTGGTCAGTGTTAGCACTTTTGCTGCGCGAGGATGGCGCTCAGCAGAAAGAGTTAGCCGCCATGATTGATGTCACGGCCATTACCATGACAGGGTTATTGGATCGAATGGAACGGGATGGTTGGGTCGTGCGCAAAAAAGATCCAGAGGATCGCCGCGCTAAAAGAGTATTTCTGACCGAAAAAGTGCAACCGGTGATGGTTGAAATTAAAGCCATCGCAAAGCAAGTCAGAGAATCTGCTCTGGTTGGCCTATCAAAGGCCGAGCAGGATCAACTTTTCGAACTTATGCTGCGTGTGCGCAAAAATCTGCGTTCCTAAGAGACTTGTACTGAAAAAATAACTCACTAAAAATAACTAACGATAAAATAAACTTAACTTAAAGGTTACTTTCCAGTGTCAGAAAAAATTCCACGATTGCTTCTTATTCTGTTTGGCCCGGTTCTTATTGCAGTCGGGGGAGCCTATCTTTACCTGCATGGCGGCCGTTATATCGAGACTGACAATGCGTATTTAAAGACAAATAAGGTCTCTATCAGCAGTGAAATTTCAGGCAAGGTGGTTGAGGTTTTCGCGACCGACAATGGTCGGGTAGAAGTAGGACAGGTGCTGTTTCGTATCGATGATCAGCCGTTCCAAATTGCCGTGGCGCGCGCTGAAGCCAACTTAACCAAAGTGCGCGGCGATATTGAAAGTCTTAAAGCAGACTATCTGAACAAGCTTGCAGACTTGGCCAAGAGCGACACGCAGCAACAGTTCTACCTCAGCGAGTTTAAGCGTCTCAGCCGCTTGCTGGAAAGTAACGCAGTATCGCGTGTTCAAGTTGATCAGGCTGAATATCTCTACAACAACGCTGTCAATCAAGTGCAAGTCACTCAACAAGCCCTTGAAGTCGTGAAAGCGCGCTTGATCGATCTAGACCTGCCCTTGCAGCAACACCCAGATTACCTGTTGGCGTTAGCCGAGTTAAATAAAGCCCAGCTAGACTTGCAACACATTGAGACCGTTGCGCCGTCATCCGGCATCGTCGCCAATTTAGAGTTGCAGAAAGGCGCCTATATTATTGCCGGCGCACCGCTTTTTAGTCTGATTGATGACAGCCGCATCTGGGTTGAAGCCAACTTCAAAGAGACAGATCTAACCAATATGGCTAATGGTCAAACTGCGACCATCAAAATTGACAGTTTCCCAGGAATAAAATGGCAGGGGACTGTCAGCAGTATTACCCCGGGAACAGGCTCTGAATTCTCGCTTTTACCCGCACAAAACAGCACCGGCAACTGGGTGAAAGTCGTCCAGCGGGTAACGGTGAAGCTGGATCTCGTGCCGTCGGCAACGCCTGTTGCGCTCACCGCCGGCATGAGCGCCATTGTGAATGTGGATACAGAATATCGTCGCCAGTTGCCTTGGGCGAACTAATTCATGGCTGCAGCAATTGAGATAAGCCCACAACGAAAATCTGCTGTTACCTTTGCTGTCATGTTGGCAGCGATTATGCAGATGCTCGACACCACGATCGCCAACGTGGCACTGCCACACATGCAGGGCAGCTTATCGGCAACTCAAGATCAGCTGAGCTGGGTTTTAACCTCCTATATTGTCGCCGCAGCGATTATGACGCTTCCCGTCGGCTGGCTGTCGGGGCGCTATGGCCGAAAAAATGTATTCGTCATCTCAGTAGCGGGCTTTACCGTAGCCTCTGTCCTCTGCGGCGTTGCTAGCTCACTTAATGAAATGGTTTTATTTAGAGTGCTACAGGGCTTTTTTGGCGCTGCGCTAGTTCCCTTGTCACAGGCTACTCTGCTCGACATAAATCGCAAAGAAGATCACGGCAAAGCCATGTCACTTTGGGCGGTAAGCGTCATGATAGGCCCCATTCTCGGGCCAACCCTGGGCGGTTTTTTAACTGAATACTACTCTTGGCGCTGGGTGTTTTATATTAATTTACCCCTCGGTATTCTCGCGTTTTTCATTATGTATACCCTGATCCCCGACGCCGAGCGGGTAGAGCGCAAGTTTGATAAATTGGGGTTCTTTGCACTCAGTATTTTTATTGCCAGCATTCAGCTGATACTGGATCGAGGACATCAGCTCGACTGGCTGGAATCCCTTGAAATACAGTTTTACTGTGGGTTGGTTTTAGCTGCCCTGTGGGTCTATGTGGTTCATACACGCACCACGAAAGACCCCTTTTTAACCCCAGCAATTTTGCGCGACCGAAACTTTATGACGGCGCTCTCATTTATG
>Ga0208444_1000200_pt1 | contig 15685 bp, 16 predicted proteins | sample Colrivmeta1555A3_FD_187664 | JGI IMG/M metagenome (GOLD analysis project Ga0208444, IMG submission 187664) | Estuarine microbial communities from the Columbia River estuary - metaG 1555A-3 (SPAdes) (version 2) | ecosystem: Environmental > Aquatic > Marine > Intertidal zone > Estuary | place...
TTTCTTTTTGGCATTTTGGATCATCACTTTCTTCATGCGATCCACCTTAACGACTGGTCCAAATTCCCGCGACCACCTCTTATTGATGACCTGATGGCGACACGAGTTTGGGGAGATTGATCCGATGAGTGATGTGGGAGACCAATTTGCAAAAGAAATTGTATCGGATGCCTTTGATCAATCTATCGTTTTTGTACAGAACTACTTAAATTCTGACCCAAATTTCTTCGTCAAAAAGTTAGAAGATTTAAAGTGTGTAGGTGAAAACCCACAAATCGAAATTGTGATAGCATCCGCTGCAGCAGAACATGCGTTGGGCGGGTTTTTTTTCGAACATTGAGTTGACGGGTGAAGCTTCAATCTCAGTTGCGAATGAGAACGGAGATGCGGCGGACCTTGCTAGCGTACTTGGGCAACCTTATCTTTCTTACTTCCAAGAAGGTGGATGGTTAGATAAGTTTTCCAAAAACCGTGAGTTGGCTTTGTTGTGGCAGGACAAAATCTAAGAACGGACGTTCTACTTCTACCACCTTGAGTTTTTCAGGGGGTTAAGACTCTTGTTTTGGTCGTGGGCTTATTCGGAAGCGCGTGTGCAGGTGTTGTAATGGGCGGATTGTTGGCACGCCTACTCAACAATCAGCTTCTGAAACGGCCAAAAGATTTTGGAAAGCGGCTGGCTGCTGGCTTTTCCGTATTCGGGTTTCTATGTCTACCGTCGCTTGTTGGTGTTTGGTCAAACTTACACCTCAACGCTGGTATGGCAATTTACTCCTTGAAGACGTCCACCTTATTGGCGTTATTGGGTGGCGGAATAACTTTTATGTTTAGCCCTTCGTCATCGGAGCGCTGATAAACGAACAAGTTTTTTCTGCGAGTTCCGCCATTCGTTGCCCAATGGAAAATCTACACTTTGCGCTCGTTGCAGCCATTCCATAAAAAAAGCCCCAGCGTTTCCACTGGGGCTTTCTCATTACAGAAGTTGAGAGGATTTACTCCTCGGCAGCTTCTTCTTTCGCTTCTTCGCCAGTTGCCTGATCAACAACTTTCATGGACAGGCGCACCTTGCCACGATCGTCAAAGCCCAGCAGCTTAACCCAAACGTCCTGACCTTCTTTAAGAACGTCAGAAGGGTGGTTCAGGCGGCGGTTTTCGATCTGGGACACGTGCACCAGACCGTCGCGCTTACCAAAGAAGTTCACGAACGCGCCGAAATCGACGAGCTTCACAACTGTCCCTTTGTAGACTTTGCCTTCTTCTGGCTCGGCTACGATGGAATAGATCATGTCGTAGGCCTTCTTGATGGCCTCGGCGTCGTTGGATGCCAGCTTGATTGTGCCATCGTCGCTGATGTCGACTTTTGCGCCAGACAGTTCAACGATTTCACGGATCACTTTGCCGCCAGAACCGATAACTTCACGGATCTTGTCGGTTGGGATCTGCATGGTTTCGATCTTAGGTGCGTGAACGCCCAAGTCTTTCGCGCCTGTCAGTGCCTTGCCCATTTCGGCGAGGATATGCAGACGGCCAGCTTTGGCTTGCTCAAGTGCTTTGGCCATAATCTCTTGGGTGATACCCGCGATTTTGATGTCCATTTGCAAAGACGTGATACCTGCTTCAGTACCCGCAACCTTGAAGTCCATGTCGCCAAGATGATCTTCGTCACCCAGGATGTCGGAGAGGATCGCGTAGGAGCCGTCTTCTTCCATCACGAGGCCCATAGCCACACCAGCAACTGGTGCTTTCAAAGGCACACCAGCGTCCATCATGGACAAGGAGCCACCGCAGACAGATGCCATCGAAGAAGATCCGTTAGATTCAGTGATCTCAGACACAACGCGGATTGTGTAAGGGAAGTCGGTTGCCGCAGGCAGAACCGCCTGAAGTGCACGCCAAGCAAGCTTACCGTGGCCGATTTCACGACGACCTGGGCCAGACACACGACCAACTTCACCAACAGAATATGGTGGGAAGTTATAGTGCAGCATGAAGTTCGACTTATACATGCCAGTCAGCGCGTCGATCATCTGCTCGTCGTCGCCAGTACCGAGTGTCGTTACAACAAGACCTTGGGTCTCGCCGCGTGTGAACAATGCGGAACCGTGTGTCCGTGGCAGGATACCTGTCTCGGAAACGATTGGGCGGATGGTGTCGAGAGCACGGCCGTCGATACGCTTGCCGTTTTTCACAACGTCGCCGCGCAGAACCGCAGATTCAAGCTTCTTAAGCGCTGGGCCCAAGTTTGCGTCGGCTTGCTGCTCTTCAGTCAAAGACGCAACAATGTCAGCCTTGGCAGCCGAAACCGCACCAGTGCGCTCTTGCTTGTCTGTGATCGCATAAGCAGCACGCATTTTCTCTTCACCAGCTGCTTTAACAGCAGCGGAAAGATCAGAGTAATCAACTGGTTGGAAGTCGAACGGCTCTTTTGCGCAATCTTCGGCTAGATCAATGATCAGGTCGATAACCGGCTGGATGCTGTCGTGGGCAAACTTCACCGCGCCAAGCATTTCAGCTTCGGAAAGCTCATATGCTTCGGATTCAACCATCATCACGGCGTCTTTTGTGCCGGCAACAACAAGGTCCAAACGCTGCTCAGGCTGCAGACGCAGGTTATGCATGTCGTCGATTTCTGGGTTCAGGATGTACTCGCCATCAACAAAACCAACGCGGCAAGCGGCGATTGGGCCCATGAAAGGCGCGCCAGAAATTGTCAGCGCAGCAGAAGCCGCAATCATCGCAACCATGTCTGGATCGTTGACCAAGTCGTGCGACAAAACTGTACACATAACAAGGACTTCGTTCTTAAAGCCGGGGACGAACAACGGGCGGATTGGACGGTCAATCAGGCGGGATGTCAGCGTCTCTTTTTCAGTTGGACGCGCTTCACGCTTGAAGAAGCCACCTGGTACTTTACCGGCAGCGTAATACTTTTCTTGGTAGTGCACTGTCAGGGGAAAGAAGTCCTGACCTGGCTTTTGGGCACGTGCGAATGTCACGTTGGCCATAACGCTGGTTTCGCCCAGCGTGGCAATGACAGAACCGTCAGCTTGACGGGCAACCTTGCCTGTTTCCAGCGTAAGCGTCTCTTCGCCCCACTGGATTGATTTCTTAACTTCGTTAAACATCTATTGTTTTCCTTTGGGCCGCAGCCCTATTTTTGCGTAGGGGGCGTATTCCCCCTCATTCCGGTATCTTGCGCGGGCGCTGGAATGCGGACGCCTTTCTTCTCAAGATGGCTGGGCCATACCGTATTCGGCGACGTTTGGGAAGTCTTGTGACTCAAGGCCAGATTCAGGGTGTTTTTTACGTGCACCAAGCGTGCACAGAGCGTGCACCGAAGATCACTTGCCAAAAGGTAAATATGTTCCTATTTTGTTCTCACAAATTAACCCAAGGAACACCCGATGCTGGATTCAGAAGAAACCGCCGTCAAAATGCATTACATCTGCCAGACCTATGTGATGAAACAAAAGGGGCAGCAGATGGCCCTTCACGTGGATAAAGTGTTTGAATACAAATCCGCCGCCGAAGCCGAAGAACGCGCTGAACGTGAAGCGCGGCGTGAAGGCTGTGTCGGTGCCGATGCCTATATGCTGTCCGAAGACCCGACGTCTGGGGAAGTGTCAGAGCCCACCTTTCTGGCGCGGCATGGGACGGTACCTGAGGTCGAGGGGGATTAGGGGCAAGGTCTTGCCTTAGCAATTGGATGCCAAATGTCTGCTCTGCGGACGAAACTGACATTCATATTGGAACTCTGGATGTCTGTTTTCCTAGTTTTGCGGTCTTGCGGCGATATCTTTGACGTGAATGGCGGTGATGCGGCTGCCGTAGCGGGCGATATAGTCCAACGGATCACAAGCGCCGCGCACGATCCACGCGAGGTCTGCTTTCCATCTGATATCGAGAGCGGTTTCGAGCAGAATTTCCATCGGAATGCTGCCGTCGGGCAGAGCGAAAAACTCAAAATCATGGTTGTGCCAGCCAAAGGAAATCCCGTGTTCAGCATAGCGCAGGCTCGCCGCATTTAGCCGCTTTGCCAGATCAACATATCCAGCCGTCGTCGTCGGGCGGTCCTTTTCCTCAAGGTATGGCGCATAGACGCGGGTTATTCCCATTGTGCGAACAATGTCCATCGTGGCGTCGAAATCCTCCTCGATATCGTTCAAACCCATATGGCCCGACGGCATCGTAATTCCGTTGGCATCCATTGCAGCACGGTAGACTTTAGGGTCGCCGTAAACGCCGCCATAGCCTTCGACGCGGGTGATCCCCATGCTGGGTAGTTTGCTCAAAAGTGCGATCTGATCGGCAACATCGCGCATCGAGTAGAGTTGAAGTGATACAGTCATCTGAGTGCTTTCTAGATTAGAGACGTGTCTCTGTTGTCATGTCAAAAAGGTGGAGGCGCGAGGCGTCGAACCCGATGGTGAGGGTCTCGCCTGATTTGAGACCTGATTGGCCCTCGGTGCGCACGCGCACGGATTGGCCCGCAAAATCGACCCAAACGAGAGTGTCGGAGCCCATAGGTATCAACGATATCAATCTCGGCGGGGCCAGAGAATGTGTGGCCAGCAGCGGCGTCGGCCGTCACGATATGTTCGGGGCGAGTACCGAGCCAAGTGGCGCCATCGCGCTGGCCGTTTGGTCCGAATTCATAACTGCTGACATCGACGATAAAGCCGTCACAGCTAAAGGTGTTCCCCTTGAGGTGGCCCTCAAACAGGTTCATCGCGGGCGAGCCGATAAAGTCTGCCACATATTTGTTGCAAGGCTTCGCATAGATCGTCTCGGGGGCGTCGAGTTGCTCGATCATTCCGCCGCGCATGATCGAAATACGGTCGGCCAAAGTCATCGCCTCGACCTGATCATGGGTCACATAGATCATCGTATTCTTGAGCTTCTTGTGAAGCCGCTTCAGTTCCACCCGTAGGTCAGTGCGCAGCTTGGCATCAAGGTTGGATAGTGGTTCGTCAAAGAGGAACACATCAACCTCGCGCACAAGCGCACGACCGATTGCTACGCGTTGGCGCTGTCCACCAGAAAGGGCACCGGGTTTGCGGTCCAGCAGCGCTTCAATCTGCAAAACTTCTGCCACACGGTCCACCCGCTTGTTGATTTCATCTTTTGGCACTTTGGCGTTTTTGAGGCCGAACGACAGGTTCCCGCGCACGCTCATCTGCGGGTAAAGCGCGTAGGATTGGAACACCATGCCGATACCGCGCTCTGAGGGTTCTGCCCAAGTGACGTTCTGACCTTTGATAAAGATCTGACCATCTGTCACTTCCAACAGCCCTGCGATGCAGTTCAGCAGCGTCGATTTCCCGCAGCCAGATGAGCCTAAGAGCACAAGGAATTCGCCCTCGCGAATGTCGAGGTTGAGTTGCTTGAGCACCTTCACAGCGCCAAAGTTGAGGTCGAGATTTTTGATTTCTACAGAGTTTGTCATGTCTTCAGCCTTTGACTGCGCCAGCGGCGATACCGCGGACAAAGAGTTTGCCTGAGGCAAAGTAAATGATGAGAGGAACCAGACCTGTCAGCAGCGTCGCTGCCATATTCACGTTGTATTCCTTCACCCCTTGGACGGAGTTCACGATGTTATTGAGTTGCACCGTCATCGGGTAAAGGTCGGGCTTGGTATAGATGACTCCAAAGAGGAAGTCGTTCCAGATACCTGTGACCTGCAAGATGATCGCAACCACAAAGATCGGCAGCGCCATTGGCATCATGATCTGGAAATAAATCCGCCAAAAGCCCGCGCCATCCACCCTTGCGGCCTTGAAGAGCTCTTCAGGGATCGAGGTGAAGTAGTTGCGGAACAGGTGTGTCAGGATCGGCATGCCAAAAACGGTGTGCACCAGAACCAGCCCTGAGAGCCCGCCATAAAGCCCCATTTCGCGCAGCAAAATCACAATCGGATAAAGCATGATCTGATAAGGGATAAACGCACCCAGAATGAGGATGTTAAAGAACACTTCAGAGCCTTTGAATTTCCAATTCGAGAGCGCATAGCCGTTGACTGAAGCAACCGCGATGGAGAGCGTGACAGAGGGGATCAAGATGCGCACAGAGTTCCAAAACCCACGGCTCAGACCGTCACAATTGATCCCTGTGCAGGCATGTGCCCATGCTTTGACCCACGGCTCAAATGTAATCTCAACGGGGGGGCTGAACACGTTGCCCATGCGGATTTCGGGCATCCCCTTGAGCGACGTCACAATCATCACGTAGAGCGGTAGCAGGTAATACATGCTGACCATCAAAAGTGTGCCGTAGATAAAGATATTGTTGCGCGAAAAGCGGCGCTTTGGCTTTGGCCCGCGTGGACCTGTCATTGCATTATCCACGGCTTGACCCCTTGAATTGTAAATAGACGTAAGGGATCAGAATGATCACAACCGACAAAAGCATCATCGTTGATGCAGCGAAGCCTTGGCCAAGGTTTTGCGCCTTGAACATATAGTCATAGACATACATCGCGGGGACCTGAGACGAGAGACCCGGACCGCCAGAGGTTTGAGCGACGACAAGATCATAAAGTTTGATAATGCCCGCCGCGATCAATACGAGGGATGTCACAAAGACAGGGCGCATCATCGGAATGATGACAACAAGATAGGTTTTGACGGTGCCAATTCCATCAACGCGGGTGGCCTTCCAAATGTCTTCGTCAATCCCGCGAAGCCCTGCGAGCATGATGCACATGATCAAACCTGACCCCTGCCAAATGCCCGCAATCAAAATGCCAAAGATCACGATGTCGGGATTGTAGAGCGGGTCAAAGCTAAAGCTCTCCCAGCCCCAACTGCGGACAACGCCTTGCAGGCCATAGTCAGGATTCAAGATCCACTGCCAAACAAGGCCAGTGACGATGAACGACAAGGCGAATGGGAAGAGGAAGATACTGCGGAACGTATTTTCAAACCGGATTTTGCGGTCAAGCAAGGCGGCGAGTGTGAAGCCAATCACCAGCGTCAAGACCAGTGAGCTCACGCCATACCACATCAGGTTTGAAATGGAGGTGATCCAGCGGCTACTGCCCCAAAGACGTTCGTATTGGTCAAATCCTACGAATTTTCCTTAGGCAAAAGTCGCGAATTGGTAAAGGAATATACGATTGTCCAAATGGTGCAGCCAACGAAAATCACCAGTGCAGTCAGGATCATCGGAAGCGCCGCGATTTTTGAACTTAGATTTCGGGTCAGCCTGTTCGGCTTACCTTTCGCGGGGCCTGCAAGTGCAGACTCGTGATCAACCACGGACATCGTGATCCCCCCAGAAATGATTGTTTTAGAGAAAGTTGCAATGGCCCGCCCATTCACACGGGCGGGCCAAAGGCAATCAGGCTTAGTCAGCGCTGCCGATGATTTCAGCATAGCGGGCTTGCGCGTCCGCTGCAGACATCGTGTCGCCAGACCAGAACTCAAGCATCAGGTCTTCGATCTGTGTGCTCGTGTCTGCCGAGAGGTTCATGTCACCGGACGGGAGGATGTTGCCCGATGCCAAGATATCCAAGCCTTTTTGCATGCAGTTATTCGCAGCGGCCATATCGATGTCGCCACGCACAGGCAGGGACCCCTTTTTGAGGTTAAACGCCACCTGAACTTCTGGACTGATCATCAAAGCAGCAAGTTCTTTTTGCGCCGCTGTGATTTCAGGATCGCTGTTGAGAGGGAAATAGAAAGCGTCGCCGCTTGTATCCAAAACGGCGTTGTTTCCTAAACCTGGAAGGCACTCATATTCCGCGCCAGCAGTTTGAGCCGCAACTTGGAATGCGCCCTGTGCCCAGTCACCCATGATTTGACCGCCAGCAGCGCCAGTGATGACCATGTTTGTGGCTTGGTTCCAGTCTTGAACATTGCCGTCTTTCGCCATGTCGCGGGCAGCAACCGCGGCTTCAAAGACTTTTGAGTATTCAGGACCAGCAGCAACCTCTGCGTTTTTATCCACGTTTACAGCACGCCATGCATCGCTGCCCGCAATCGCGACTGCGATCACGCCAAATGCGCCCGATTGCTGCCAACCTTGGGCACCCATCGCAAGTGGCACCTTGCCAGCCGCACGCAATGCATCTGCAGACGCTGCAAACTCTTCCCAATTCGTTGGGGTATCTACGCCTGCGTCAGCGAAGGCTTGGTTGGACAACCAGAGCCACTGCCAAGAGTGGATGTTGATCGGCACACAGTAAATCTTGCCGTCCAAAGTGCAGGCATCAAGCAGGCCAGACGGCTTTACAATGTCTTTCCAACCGCCAGCTTCAGCGATGTCGGTCAGATCAAGCATGAGGCCAGCCTCAATCAATTCTTCGGCTTGGCGACCGTGGTTGAGCTGTGTGGCCGCCATCGGGTCACCGCCCAAAATGCGGCTGATGATGATCGGGCGTGCTACGCCGCCAGAACCCGCAATTGCACCATCAAGCCATGTGTTACCAGTCGCGTCCCAGGCCTTCGCCAGCTCGGTGACAGCGGCGGCTTCGCCTCCCGACGTCCACCAATGCGTGACCTCTAGCTCTATTGCTGATGCTGCGGATGCGCATGTAAGCGCTGTCCCAACCAAAAGGGACTTCAATACTTTCGACATTTTTTCCTCCCAGAAATTGCGGAAACCCGCGATAGACTTTGTGATCGCCAATTCCTGCAATCGATTGCATGGAGCCAAGTCTGGGAAGGGACGCAATGATGTCAAAAACTTCAACACTTCAAGACGTTGCCCGTGTCGCAGGCGTTTCAACGGCAACCGTCTCGCGCGCGCTGTCTCACCCCAACATGGTTTCCGAATCAACCAGACGACGTGTCTCAAAGGCCGTTGAGGTCAGTGGATACCGTGTGAATCGCGCGGCGCGAAACTTGCGAACGCAGCGTGCGCATTCCGTCTTGGTCTTGCTCCCAGACTTGGGAAACCCGTTTTTCTCGGCCATTCTGGAAGGGATTTCGCTGAACCTCTCGCGCAAGGGCTACTCGATGCTCATTGCCAGCACGAAACAGGTTCACGACAGCGGCGAGCGACTGGTTGATTACCTCGACGATGCCCGCGCTGATGGCATGATTATTCTTGATGGGGGGCTAGAGGCTGAGGTCATCGCTTCTCTGAAATCCGCCCCACAATCCAAGCGTATTCTCTTTGCTTGCGAGTGGATTGAAGAAGATGAATTTCCATCTGTGCGGAGTGAAAACCGCAGAGGCACAAAGGCTGCCGTGCGTTATCTGCACGACATTGGACATCGTAAGATCGGCCATGTGACTGGACCAGAAGGCAACGTGTTGATGCATGCGCGCAAGAGCGCTTTTATCGAAGAGATCGGAGCACTCCAACTTGAGCAACACCCGGAGTGGATCATTCCCGGTGACTTCTCACTGGCGGCAGGTTGCTTGGCCGCACAAACGTGGATTGCGCTCGAAAACCGGCCAACGGCAGTGTTTTGTGCCTCCGATCAGCTGGCAATGGGATTCATCTCAGAATTGTCGCGCCGCAACTTCAAAGTCCCCGACGATGTTTCCATTATGGGCTTTGATGATATCGATTTGGCCGAACAATTCATCCCGCCGCTAACATCAATGCGTCAGGACAGATTGCTATTGGGAGAGACCGCTGCCGCAATGCTTTTGGAACGGCTCGAAAGCCCAGAAGGTGCTGGTTCAGAGCACGCCGCGGTCATTCCAGTGTCGCTGATCATTCGAGGAAGCACCGCCGCGCCGCGATGACAGCGTTGAAATTATGTCGAAACTGGACTGGCAACCTCAAATGGTGACCCACATCAATTGTGACGAATAACCACAGTTTTCGCCGTAAATTGCAAGAATGAGAGGTGCGCTTGAGAAGTGCGGTCTGCCGCAATCGACAATCTCCGAAGCTGATGGGGTGGATGGCTCCTGCTCCAACCAGCGTCGTAGTGCGCTATACTGGAGGTGTCTAAATCTGCTTATGAGAGGAGCCACCCCATGCACGTTACCACAATCGGCCTTGATCTGGCCAAGAACGTTTTTCAAGTTCACGGGATTACACTGGACGACGAGGTCGCCTTCAACCGTCCATTGAGACGAGCACAGTTGCTGCCGTTTTTCTCTAAGCTTAATCCCTGCCTGATTGGTATGGAGGCTTGCAGCAGTGCGCATCATTGGGCACGCGAGTTGACGAATTTTGGCCACGACGTTCGGTTGATCCCACCGATATATGTGAAGCCATACGTAAAGCGGGGCAAGTCCGACGCGATTGATGCGGAGGCCATTTGTGAGGCCGTCACCCGACCAACAATGCGGTTTGTTGCGATCAAGACGGTCGAACAGCAATCCCTATTGTCAGTCCATCGTGCGCGGAGCCTCTTGGTTCGGCAGCGCACCCAACTCATCAATGGTCTACGCGGAATGGTCGCCGAATTTGGTGTGTATATCGCGCGAGGTCTCGCTCGGGTCATCGGTTTTGCCGAGAACATACTGACTGGCGAAGTTTTGGAGCTGCCTGATATCGCGAACGAGGTGATCCACAACATGTGCGAACATCTTATGGCATTGCATGCACGCGTCCACTGGTATGAAGATCGCCTGAAGCAGGTTGCAAAAGAAGATGCGCGAGTGCGGCTGTTGCGCACAATACCCGGCGTCGGCGCAGTGACGGCCTCGGCAATCATCGCCAGCATTGGTGATGGCCATCAGTTCAGCAACGGCCGCGAGTTTGCAGCATGGCTGGGACTGACGCCCGCGAATAAATCCAGCGGCGGCAAAGAGAAGCTCGGGCGCATTACAAAAATGGGCGATCAATACTTACGATCATTGTTGGTCGTTGGCATGACTTCGCTCGTCCGACAGACCAAGTCGCACCCGGAACGGGCAAGCAAGTGGCTGACTTCGCTGCTGGAACGCAAACCGGCACGCGTCGCAACTGTCGCCATGGCAAACAAGACCGCACGGATCGTCTGGGCCGTTTTGACCCGCAACGAACCTTATACACCGCACACTGCCTAAAAGGAGAAAGAACAACGAGTTAGCAAGACCCGCGAGATGATGGTGCATAAGTCTGCCGCCAAAACCAAGACACCCCGCCGAATGTCCCGGGCGCAATTGCCCGCTAAGCTGTAAGGGACTTGGTTTGCGGAACCCATCAGGGCCAGCGGTCAAAACCGCGCAAACAGGCCGGACACATGACTGCTTCTGACAAATGCACAAATCTGATCAAATATGTCTTGCTATGCAGGAGCCATCCACACATGACATTCGCGCGTGGAGCAGGATCTGATAATTTGAGCTCAATGCTGCCATTTCCGACTACTAATTGCTGCAATCCACCACCGCATACCGACCCTTCAAAAGCGCTTCCTCGTATTCCCCTGCCGCGTCGCTATCGTAGACGACCCCGCCGCCGACGTTGAGCCGCACGCTGTTGTCTTCAAAACAAGTCAGCGTGCGGATGGCGACGTTGAAGGTCATGGCGCCATTGGGGGCGATCCAGCCGATGGCGCCGCAGTAGGCGCCGCGCGGTCCTGCCTCAAGTTCATGGATGATCTGCATGGCCCGAATTTTCGGCGCGCCTGTGATCGACCCGCAGGGGAACAGCGCGCGGAAGATGTCGGTGAGGTAGGTACCCTCAACCAGTTTCGAACTGATCGACGAGGTCATTTGGTGTAGCGTCGCATAGGTCTCTACCGCAAAGAGCGCGGGCACCTTGACCGATCCAATTTCCGAAATACGGCTCATGTCGTTGCGCAGAAGGTCCACGATCATCAGGTTCTCGGCGCGGTTTTTCTCGGAGCGGTGTAGCCATTTCGCGAGGGCTGCGTCTTCTTCGGGCGTGCCGCCGCGTGGCGCGGTGCCTTTCATAGGCCGCGCTCTGATATTGCGGTCAGCGTCGATGCTAAAGAAGAGTTCAGGCGAGCGGGACAAAAGCGCAGGTCCACCCAAGTCAACCAGCGCCCCGAATGGCACCGATTGCTTGGCTTGCAGCGCGGCGTAGAGCGCGTCGAGCGATCCCGTTCGTTTACAGGTCAGCGGGAAGGTCAGGTTTGCCTGATAGATATCGCCCGCGCCGATGTAGTCTTTCACGGTGTTAAACGCGGTTGTGTAATCGTCGAGCGTCCAGTCGGGGACAGGTGCGGACAGCGTGGCTGTGTCGGTTGGCGCGGCTTTGCGTTTGGAGGAGGGTGTGGTGAAGACGCCGAATTGCAGCAGCGGGATATCGCGGGTCGCGGGCATCAGGTCGGTCAACTTGCGCGAGAACATATAGCCAAGCTCATAGCTTGCGGCCCCTGCGAGCCAGTGGCCCTCGGCGCGTGCCTGTTCCATCGCCAAAAGCGCCGGCAAGACCTCGTCAGGCGTATCGGCACGGATCACGCGCAGGGCGTTGTCAAACGACAGCCCCGCCCCTTGTGGTCCGTTGTCGAAGTAAACGCGCTGGGCCAAGTGGCCTCTCCTTAGAAGTCTGCCGCGATCCGCAGGTCTCGCAGTGGTTTCACCACAGTTATCGCATGAGCGTAGATAGGGTGAGCCTTATATGCGGCAAGTGCTTCGTCGCTTGCGAACTCGCCATAGACGATCACGTCGACTTCCGAAGACCATGCATCGCCTTTGGTGTTCTCGCGGACCTCGAACACGTCTGAGTGCGGGATTTTGCCAAGCTCGCGCAGGCCAGCCACGATTGTGGGAATGTCGGCCTTATCTTTGGCGCTAAAGAACACGATGTGGCGGATTGCAGGTCGGTTTGTCATGGGCGTTTTGCCTTTTGTCGTCGTTGAACGGCACAAACCACATTCGCGCTTGCCAGACAAGATGACGACTTAGCGCAGTTTGAATGACGCAGAGTCGCCTGCCCCTTGATCCGAGGTAAAGCGTATCTCGTTGCCGCGTGCCTCGACCTGTTGGCAATTGTAGGGGATTGCGCGGTCACCCCAAGCCATTTCCCGGCAAAAATAGCCGTCCTGCCATGTCCAGTCACCGTTAATGGCGCGGCCAAATGCTTCGCCCGAGATGTCACCCGAGGCCGAAACCATGAGCGTCACGCCGTAAAGACGATTGGTCAGGGATGTGCCTGAAATAAATGTGATGAACGCGTTTTTTTCCGCGATTCGCTCGAATGCTTGGACGGTTACAGGGCTGGCGAGAGCAAAGAGCGTGAACAAAATAGTACGGATCATGGGCGGCCTCCTTATAAAACACATACGTGCCATTAAGAGGTTTGGATCAGATTAAAGGCCCAACACGTCCATCATGTCGTATTCGCCTGGGTTTTTGTCTTGGCCCCAAAGTGCGGCCTTGAGCGCACCGCGTGCAAAGATGTTCCGATCTGTTGCCATGTGCCGCAGCACGATCCGCTCGCCAGCGGCGGCAAACATGACGTCATGCTCGCCCACGATATCGCCACCACGGACGGCGGAAAAGCCGATATCGCCCCGCTTGCGCGCACCCGTGATCCCGTCGCGGCCACTGTCGGACACGTCTTTGAGGTTCACGCCACGACCAGCGGCGGCGGCTTCACCCAACATCAGTGCCGTGCCAGATGGCGCGTCGACTTTGTGGTGGTGGTGCGCCTCGATGATCTCGATGTCGAAATCTTCGTCGAGCGCTTCGGCCACTTTTTGGGTGAGCTTGGTCAGCAGGTTCACGCCCAGCGACATGTTGCCAGCCCGCACAATCACCGCATGACGTGAGGCCGCGTTGATCGCCTTGAGGTCGTCGTCAGTCAGTCCCGTCGTGCCGATCACATGCACGGCGCGCGCTTGGGCCGCGAGGCCTGCGAAAGCGACGGTCGCGGCGGGTGCGGTGAAGTCGATAACGGCTTGCGCCTTTGCGAAAACCTCGAGCGCATCATCGGTCACAGTCACGCCCATCTCAGCCCCACCCATCGCGGTGCCGATATCTTGGCCGACCCATGCATGGCCTGTGCGTTCCAATGCGCCCACAAGATGGCACTTGTCCGAGGCCATAACCGCCTTAACCAACATCTGTCCCATACGGCCAGAAGCGCCAGTGATTACGATACCGGGTGTATTGGTCATGGGGTGCGTCCTTTGTCTGCGTTTGGACAGGGTATAGTCGGTTTGAGTGGTGGGGGAAATAGGGAGGCGCAACGGTTCCTTTTTGTGGCGCAAGAAGTTGATAAGCGTTCGCCTAGGCATGCTGGCAATTTAACCGCGTAGCACTTTGCTTCCCTGCTTACTTGGCGAAGTGGTTTATCCAGATTTTCGTTCGCTCCGCGTCCCGTTGTGCATAGTTTTCAATAGCGGCTTCCATGCTAATTGGCGGTGCTGTCATCGCCATTGTGTACCATGCGGTGATGCCGCCTTCGGGGGCGGTTGCGAATCTTGGGAATTTCGGTTCTGGGTTGGTTTTTGCCTGCCATTGGTTGGGGAGTGTGGGCTCAAGGATCATTGCGCGGGCGAGGCCTATGACGTCGACGACCTCCATTGCGGCCTCTGCTTGTGCACGGGTTTTGATGCCGCCTGTCAGCATGAGCGGTTTGGATGTCAGTGGTCTTGCTTTCCGCGCGAAGGTCAGGAAATAGGGGCCGCTCCCCGCGCTGTCGGAGGCTGATTTTGCCCCCGGAAAATAGGTGCCGCCGCTGATGTCGATGAGATCAACCGAGGTCGTGTCGAGGGCTTTGATGACCTCTAGCGCGTCGTCCTCGGATAGCCCGCCTTCGAGTTGGTCTGATGAGTTGAGTTTCACTGCGATGGGAAAGCTGGGTCCGACCGCGGCGCGGGTAGCTGTGATTGCCGCGAGCAATATCCGCATCCGGTTAGCGATGCTGCCGCCGTATACTTCCGTGCGTTTGTTGAACAGTGGCGACAGGAATTGGCTAAGCAGGAAGCCGTGTGCCGCGTGGATTTGCACGCCGCCAAAGCCCGCCTCTTGTGCTAATTTCGCGGTTTGGGCGCATTGGGTGGGGAAGGCTTGGATATCTTTGATCGTCATCTCGGCGCAGGTCAGCCCGTCGAGATTAAGCGCGCTTGGGCCGATGGGATTGCTGGTTGGCGCGTAAGACAATGCGCCCGCGTGACCAAGTTGCAGCCAGAGCTGACTGCCGTTTTGTTGGCCAGCCTTTGCCAATGCCCGAAAGCGCGATAGGTCGGACGCCGCGTTCAGGACAAGGTTCCCCGGCTTTTCGGCGAAGCCTGCGGTGAGTTGCACTTCGCCGATAATAGACACCGCAAGCCCGCCTGCGTCCCATCCTTGATAGAGTGCGGTTTGCGCCTCCGACGGGTGGCCCGTGCCATCGCCCAAGGAATCCGACATCGCAGACTTGGCGATGCGGTGTTTGAGGATTGTCCCACAGGGGAGCGTAAGGGGCGTGAAGAGTGGCATAGGGTGACCTCGGATTTGCGTGAAGGTCGTTGCTACCCTGTTGCCGCGCTTTAAGCGACCCCGCGTTGATAGATCACAGGGAACCAGTCTTCGCGTAATGTGTCGCCCGCGTTCATCCCATGACCGGGGAAGGGGGGCGATGTTGGTCCGGGCCGCTCGACGTAGCGCGCATCGTCGCCGACAAGGCGGAGCGAGAAGGCGCGGCGGCGGCGGTCTGTGGTGTTCCCGCGTGCGCCGTGCAGTGTGCCGTAGTTAAACGCTACCGCATCACCCGGTTCCATATCCCATTCGCGGATGTCCATGCCTTCGGCGTCTGGATCGGGGACGGGCATATAGGCGTTTTCGTCTGGGTAGAAACTGGTGTCGGCAAGCCAGCGTTTTGGCAAAACGGGTTTTTCCCACAG